>SAMEA104315439__coassemble_808_pt1 | contig 11051 bp, 11 predicted proteins | sample SAMEA104315439__metabat2_high_PE_013 | metagenome-assembled genome bin SAMEA104315439 (sample SAMEA104315439) | gut metagenome | biome: Monkey gut; feature: monkey-associated habitat; material: faeces | place: China | collected 2013 | reverse complement strand
ATCCGGCTCGTCGATCCGGATCATCATGCCGAAGCCGGCAGCCTGGGTGCCTTCCACGTCCCGCACCGGGTTATCGCCCACGTAGGCGCAATTAGCCTCCGGCGTGCCAATGCAGCGGCAGGCCAGGTGATAGATGTCCGGGTCCGGCTTGCGCAGGCGCACCTTGGAGGAGAGGATCGTGGTCTTAAAGCACTGTGCCACGCCGTCAGCGGCCATCCAATCGGGGATCTCCGTCTCCGTCACGGTGTTGGCGATGATGCCAAGGGTATAGCCCCGGCGATGCAGCTCCTTGATGGTGGCTACGGCGTCCGGCCGGGCCACCCGGCGGCCGTCATGGTCGCGCCACAGGCGGGTCAGCTTGGGGGCGTTGGCGAAAATCATATTCGGATCATATTCCGGCAGCATGTACTGAGTCCACAACTCTCCCTCGGAAGCATCCAACAGGGTGGTCTTGGACAGCTTGCGGTATGCCTTCCAGCGCTCCTCCAGCTTGGCAAACAGGGCGTCGTGGCTCTCCGTGGTGCCGATCAGTTCCATGAGACCGGCTTCCGCCCGGTCAATAAACTCCTGGTCCGGCAGGACAATGCGCAGGGTGTTTCCTACATCGAAGAAAATGGTTTGGATATTGGCGGTCATGGCAGTTCCTCCTTTGAAATTCAGGGTCGCGGCCCAACTGCGGGAAGGCGCAGCGATCCTCGGAGGCGTAACGCCCCCGAGAATCGCAAACGTTTGCGATTTCTGCCTTTATTTTATAGGAGTTCGCCCCTTTTTGTCAATATCTCAAATGTCAAAGCTCAGGCACTTTTTTTGCTGGATTGCCCAAAGCACCGTAAAAATTTAGGTTGATATTGACAGAAGATCAAAAATCGGCTATTCTTGATACGACTGAAGTACTTTGGCAGATTTTTCTGCCAATTTTCTTAAAAAGGTCGGAAACGTTTGCACAATCACAACCTTTGCAAGGGAGTCAATTCTATGAAAAATGTAACATTGAAAGATGTCGCCAAAGCCGCAGGCGTCTCCTATGCTACCGTATCCCGTGCCCTTTCCGGCAGCTCCCAAGTCGGCAGTGAGACCCGGGAACGGGTTCTGAAGCTGTGCGATGAGATGGGTTACACCACCAACTTTGTGGCCCGGTCCATGGTGACCAAGCGCACCAACCTCATCGGCCTGGTGGTCCCCTCCGTGGATAACCAGTTCATGTCGGAGCTTGCCTACCACGCGGAAGTCAGCGCCCGGGCCCATGGCTACAATATCATGCTCTGTGATTCCGGTCCGGACCTGAAGCAGGAAAAGACCGTGTTCAAGCTGCTGCTGGGCCGGCAGGTGGACGGGATCCTCATTGTCCCCCAAAGCTCCCGGTCCTACGATAACCTCAAGTCCTATCTGGATCAGGTCCCCACTGTGTTCCTCAGCGAAAACCTGCGGAGCCAGCCCCAGAGTTATGTGGCTGTGGACAACAGTCTGGGCACCTATCTGGGCACCCAGCACCTCTATGAGCTTGGCCACCGGGATATTCTCTATTTTGGTCAGCGCCGCTCCACCACCCACCAGCTCCGCGCAGAGGGATATATGAAAGCCTGTCAGGAGCTAAACCTCACCCCCCGCTTTTTCAACAGCGAATACTCCCGCTCCTCCATCCAGGGCGGCTATGAGCTGGCCAAGGAGCTGTTCCGGAAACCGCTGGACTGCACCGCCGTCTTTGCCGCCACGGATTCCAATGCCCTTGGCATGATGACGGCGGCTGATGAAATGGGCATTGATATTCCGGGGCAGTTGAGCCTCATCGGTTTCGATAACATCAGCGCCACAGCCCTCTCCCGCATCGACCTGACTACCGTTGACCAGCCCAAGCGGGACATGGCGGTACAGGCGGTGGATATGCTCCGGGACAAAATCGAAAACGGCACACAAGGTTATGTCCACCAGATCCTGCTGCCGACGCTGATCCAGCGGGGCACCTGCCGGAAGCTGGATCCCTCCAAGTGATCTCTTCGTAAATTCGGGACGGCCTGCCGTCCCTGATAGAAAGGAACATACAACCATGCAAGGTTATCTTTACGATCCTCATACCCATACTGCGGAAACCAGCAAATGCGGCCATCTGCCTGCTGCCGACGTTGTGGAGCGCTATGTGAAGCACGGCTTTTCCGGTCTGGTGGTCACGGACCATCTGCACCCGGAGTATCTCTCCCGCATCGACACGGAGCATGACTGGCAGAAGGCCATGGACCACTATCTCTCCGGCTACAAGGCCTCCAAAAAGCGGGGCGACGAGCTGGGCTTCGATGTGATCCTGGGCGCCGAGCTGCGCTTCCCTCAGAACGACAATGACTATCTGGTGTACGGTATCGACGAGGACTGGCTTCGTTCCAATCCCTATATGTGCTGCACCAGTGCCCGGGAATTCTACGAGAAATTCCATAATGAGGTCCTCATCATCCACGCCCACCCCTATCGGGACGGCAACACCACCGTGTTTGAGGATGCTGTGGACGGCACGGAGATCATCAACGGCAACCCCCGCCACGAAAATCACAGCGACCGGGGCGTGGAGCTGTGCCGCCGTCATCCCAACTATTTCCGTCTGGCCGGGTCTGATACCCACCAGGACGGCGATGAAGCCCGTGCGGGCGTCATTCTGCCGGAGCGGGTCCGGGATTCCTTCCAGTACAAGGCAATGATCGAATCCGGAAACTTCCGTCTCTGGGGCCCGGATTTCCAGGACCTCATTGCCATCGATGAGGAAATGCGTCAGGGCAAGTAATTGCCTCCCCATCAGAATAACGACTGACTTTGAATCCCCGGCAGGCCGCCACGCTTATGATGGCCTGCCGGGGTTCGTTGTCTCCCCGGCGAGCTGCGGCAAATTTGTAAAGCTGTCTCCTGAAACCAGTCATAGGAACACAATGTCCCGTTTTTTGTCGGTTATTTGCGGATTTGTGCTTGTATTTTGCGGAAGAGTGTGGTAAGGTAATCCACGGTTACGGAATGCGGCGAAAAGGGGAGCGCCTTGGCGCCGCGCTCAGATTGATGACGAAACCAGATTGCGAGGGAACCCGTGTTCCGGGTTGAGAGGATCCCAATAAGGATCGACCGCCCCTGTCTCTCCCGGTGACGCCGGGGGAGCTGTCAGCATCTGCTTGAAGTCAAATTCGGTATGTGCTGCAAGGCACATATTTTTTTTGCGCTTTGAGCAGAAAATCAAATCTGGAGGTAAATCCCATGAAAAAGTTTCTTGCAAGTATTCTGACCCTGGCTCTGTGCCTGGGGCTCGCCACCGGCTGCGCCGGCAAGCAGACCCCGGCGGAGAACGGCACGGAAAGCGCCGGTGAGACCGGTGTGAAGGAGATCCCCTCTCTGAAGATCGCCTTCTCCCCCTACGCCGATGCGGACCAGATCACCACCGCCACGGAGCCTTTGGAGCAGCTGCTCCAGGCAAAGCTTCTGGAAAAGGGCTATGACGTGAAGGACATCGACATGACCGTTGGCACCAGCTACACCGCCGTGGGCGAGGCGCTCAGCGCCGGCAGCGCCGACATTGGCTTCATCTCCGGCGGCAACTATGTCCTGTTCTCCAACGATTGCGACGTGCTGCTCACCGCTCTGCGCTATGCCATCAACAAGGATTCCGAGGACCCTGCTGACTGGAATGACGGCACCATCGAGGAAAACACCAAGGATATGAGCACCTATTACCGCTGCATCATTCTGGCCGGTCCCAGCGAAAAGGGTCAGGAACTGCAGGCCAAGGTCAATGCCGGTGAAGAGCTGACCTGGGACGATCTCAACAGCGCCACCTGGTCCGTCCTCAGCCCCACCTCCGCCTCTGGCTACATCTATCCCTGCCTGTGGCTCCAGGATCACTACGGCAAGGGCATCAGCGATCTGGAGCACATGGTCCAGTCTGACTCTCACACCACTTCCGTGGCCCGTCTGGCCGCCGGTCAGGTGGACGTGATGGTGTCCTACGGCCATATCCGCATCAAGAACGCCCCCAAGTGGGAGACCGAGCTGGGCGGCACCGCTCCCATGGTGGAGCAGACCGGCGTCATCGGCGTCACCGAGGGCATCTACAACGATATGATCGCTTACAGCAAGAACTCCGATACCATGGCGGATGAGGATTTCCGCAAGGCGCTGGGCGAAAGCTTCATCGAGATCGCCGACACCGACGAGGGTCGGGAGATCATCAGTGTGTTCAGCCAGGTGGGCTACACCTGGGGTCAGGACTCCGATTATGACGGCGAGCGGGCCGCTCAGGAGCTGCTGAAGTCTCTGGAAGGCTAAGTCCTCCCTTTAAAAAACACTTGCCCCGCGGCTTCTCAAGAGCCGCGGGGCTGAAAGGCTATTTATGCTGCTGGAAGTCCAACATGTCCGTAAAGAATTTCAAAACCGCACCCACGCCCTGACTGACGCCAGCTTTTCCGTCAGCCAGGGGGATTTTGTATCTGTGATCGGTCCCTCCGGTGCGGGCAAAACCACCCTGTTCCGGATCCTCAACGGTTCTCTCCACTGTGACGGCGGCGCCATTCTGGTAAACGGCGTTCACTTTGAATCTGCCGACCGCAGGACCCGCCGGGCCATTCATCGGCACCATCTATCAGGATTTCGCACTGGTGGAAAACGCCACCTGCCGCCAGAACGTGCTGAACGCCTGCCTGCCGGATATGGCGTTCCTCCCGGCGGTCTGCGGCTTTTTCGGAAAGGAGCGCGTTGCCGAGGCGGATGCCCTGCTGGACCGGGTGGGCCTCGCCGACAAGATCCACGAGCCGGTGAAGAACCTCTCCGGCGGGCAAAAGCAACGGGTAGCCATCGCCCGGGCGCTGATGCGGCACCCCACGCTGCTGCTGGCAGACGAGCCGGTGGCGTCCTTGGACCCTGTCACCGGACGGCAGATTTTAGAATTGCTCCAGGACATTCAGCAGGATCAAAAGCTGACCGTTCTCATGAACAGCCACAATTTAGAACTGTCCCAGGAATTTTCCAGCCGTCTCATCGGTCTGAACCAGGGTGCCGTTGTGCTGGACACCCCGGCGGACACCCCGGCGGAGGACATCCTCGCCGCCGTCTACCACCGTCAGGAGGGTCGGCCATGACCTGTTCCTCCAGAAAGCGCTGGCTGCGGACGCTGGCACTTTTTCTTCTGCTGCTGGCCGCGGCGCGGTTCACCAACTGCTCCCCCGCCCTGTTCTGGGCGCGGCGGAGCCATCTGACGGACCTGATCTCCGCCATGCTCCCGCCGGATTGGGAATATGCCCCTCGAATCCTGTCCCCGCTGCTGGCTACGGTGCAGATGTCCGTCACCGGCACGGCGCTGGGATCGTTTCTGGCTCTGCTGCTGGCCCCCCTGTGCGCGGAAAATCTCCATGCCCCTAAGCCGCTCCGGTGGACGCTGCGGCTGCTGGTGCAGGTGCTCCGCTCCTTCCCCACGCTGATTTTAGCGCTGCTGGCCACGTTTTTGTTTGGCCTGGGCACCTTCTCCGGTACCGTGGCCATTACGGTCTATACCTTCGCCATCCTCACCAGGTTGACCTATGAGGATATCGAATCGGCGGAGCTGGCCCCCTACCACGCCCTGTGCGCTATGGGCGCCGCGCCTGCCAAAGTCTACTGGCGGGCCGTTGTGCCGGGGATCGCCCCCTCCTATTTCTCCAATGTCCTGTATCTATTGGAGACCAACGTGCGCCACAGTTCCATTCTGGGCTATGTAGGGGCCGGAGGCATCGGTCTGCTGCTGAACGAAAAAATTTCATGGCTGGAATACGGCAAGGTGGGCATGATCCTGTTTTTCCTGTTTCTCACCGTCTGCGTCATTGAGGGGATCAGCGGCCTGCTGTCCCAGATCATCCGGGAGGAACGGAGCCTGTCTCCCCTTGGGAAGCGGCTCCTCACCTGCGCTGCCGTTCTGCTGATTTTGGCCTGTACGCTGTCTCTCCAGCCGCCGGACTTCTCCCATATCAGCCCCCGGGCGGTGCAGGCCATGATTTCCGGCTTGTTCCACCCCGACTGGGCCTTCTTCTTTGAGACGGATACCAGTGGTTTGGGGTACCTGCTGCTGGAGACCATGTGCATCGCTCTGGTGGGCACCTGCGCCGGGGCAATTATCGCCGTGCCCCTGTCCTTCCTCTCCTCCCCCCGCCTGATACCAAAGCTCCCGGCACTGCTGTTCCGGGTGGTCATCATGGTGATCCGCTCCGTCCCCTTCCTGATCTACGGTCTGATCTTTATTCGGGTGGCCGGTCCCGGCCCCTATACCGGCGTGCTCACTCTGGGCGTTTGCAGCGTTGGTCTTTTGAGCAAGCGGTTCACGGAGGCCATTGAGTCACTGGACTTCCGGGCCTATCACGCCTTGGAATCCATGGGCGTCCCCCTCCTGCTCCGCATCCGGTACGCCGTGATCCCCCAGCTGCTCCCGGCGCTGGCTTCGGCGGTGCTGTACCGCTTTGACGTGAACATCCGGGAGGCATCGGTTCTGGGACTGGTGGGCGCGGGCGGCATCGGCGCGCCTTTGATTTTCGCCATGAACCACTACAAATGGAGCGAGGCCGGGGCCATCGCCCTTGGACTGATTTTACTGGTCTGGTGCATTGACCGCCTCTCCGCCTCCCTCCGCCGGTGATATAAAAGAGCTGACTGTGATGCAGTCAGCTCTTTTTTGGTACAAGCGAGCGTCGTTTGGACTTTTCTCAGCCCGCGTCGGCAGCGATGGCCTGATCGATGAGGGATTGCAGCGTCTCCGCCTGCTTTTTCTCGGTGATGGCACCTACGATGGGCTCACCCACGATGTTACCGTTCCGATCCACTACATAAGTCGTGGGGAAAGCGAAGATGTTGGCGGTAAAGGCTCCTGCCGCGCTGCTGGAATCGAAATACACATTCTGATAGGCAGCGCCCTTCTTGGCCAGCACATCCTTTGCGTCAGAAATGGCCGTTTCGTCGCCGTCCAGCGTAAAGGCGTTGACGCCGATGAGGGCGCCTCCCTTGTCCGCCAGCTCCTTGTTCAGCGCATCCAGATTGCCAAGCTCTCCCACGCAGGGATTGCAGGTGGTAAACCAGAAATTTACCACGGTGACGGCGTTGGCGGAGAACAGCTCATCGCTCTTGACCTCGTTGCCGTCCAGATCCTTGCCCTCAAAGGAGGGGAATTTCTGCACGTCACCGTTGCCGTCTGTCTCCTCATTCAAAATATCAGGGTACTGGGTCTCCAAGGCAGTCAGCTTGTTCTCAATGGCGCTGATCTCCTGCGCGGACTCCTTCAACAGCGCATATTCCTCATCGCTGAACTGGTCCTTGGCGGATTCGATGGTATCCAGCAGAAAATCGCCGTAATTCTTGCCGTCCTCGATCATGGCCATACCCTTGTCTGCCGCCAGAAAAACTTTTTCCCAAAGCTCCGTATTCTCTGACAGGATCCCGTTCTCTCTGTCCATCAAGGATTTGTAGACCGCGGCGGCTTCTTCTCCGTTCTTCGGTTCGTCAGTTAAAATAGAGTCTCCACCGCCGGTACTTGCTGTGTTATCTCCGTTTTTCGCGCCGCAGGCGGCCAGGGACAGCACCATCAGCACCGCCAGCAACAGGGCGGTCATTTTCTTCATCTTCATGTTGTTTCCTCCGTGTTTTCTTCAATGTTTCTATTTTGTTTTCCGTCTCCAAAGCCGTAGCGGAAGCTCACGGCCCCGGTGGGGCAGGCATTGACGCACATCCCGCAGCGGATACACTCGGTATGATTGGGCGTTTTCGTCACGTCTACGTCCATTTTGCAGACCTTGGCGCATTTCCCGCAGGAAACGCATTTATGCCCGTCCACCTTCATCTGAAAGAGGGACACCCGGTTAAAGAGGGCGTAGAACGCCCCCAGCGGACAGAGCCATTTGCAGAAAGGCCGGTAGAACACCACGCTCAGCACGACCACCGCCAGCAGAATACTGAACTTCCAGGTAAACAGCTTGCCCAGCGCTGCCCGGATGCCGGAATTGGCAAGGGAGAGCGGGATGGCCCCCTCCAGCACCCCCTGGGGGCAGAGGTACTTGCAGAAGAACGGGTCGCCCATGCCCACATCGTTCACCAAAAAGGCCGGCAGCAGAACGACCATCACCAGCAAAACGGCGTATTTCAGATAGGTCAGGGGCTTCAGCTTCTTTGTGGAGAGCTTTTTCGTGGGGATCTTATGCAGCAGCTCCTGAAACCATCCGAAGGGGCAGAGAAAGCCGCAGATGAAGCGTCCCAGCAAAACCCCTAACAGGATGAGAAAGCCTGTGATATAATAGGAAAAGCGGAATTTCGACGAGCCAACCACCGCCTGAAACGCCCCGATGGGACAGGCCCCGGACGCCGCGGGACAGGAATAGCAGTTCAGCCCCGGCACGCAGACGGTTTTTCCCGCCCCCTGATAAAGACTTCCCTTGAAGAAGTTCGGCAGGTGAAGATTGGTCAGCAGCGCCGCCCCCGCCTGGATCCATCCCCGCCAGCGGGCAAGGAGACGGGAACCTGTTTGATGTTTTTTATCCAATACCGACACACTCCAGACATACTTTAATGGCCTTGCTCAACACCGTGGCCGTTTCGCCCCGCAGTACGCCGACGCACACCATGGCGGCCCCGGCCAACAGCAAACCGACCTGCGCCATCGTCTTTTTCGATTGTGGCAATTTGCTCACTCCCTTCATTGCTGCCTTATTGTACCACAGGAGATGTAAGATTTTCGTTAAGAACAGAAAGTTAACAGAAATCTTATCTGCCTGTGCTATAATAAACGCAAACGGATCACTATGCCGGAGGTTTTTATGCGTATTCTTGTAGTTGAAGATGAACGTGCCCTTTGTGAGACCATCGTCCGCAGTCTCCGCCGTCTTGCTTACAGTGTGGATCCCTGTTATGACGGTGACACAGCCATCGATCTGCTTGGCTCAGAGCGGTACGATCTGGTACTGCTGGATCTGAATCTGCCGGGAGCGGATGGCATGACAGTGCTCCGCACCCTCCGTCAGACGGACCGGGAGACGCGGGTGCTGATCCTCTCCGCCCGCAGTGAGGTCGCTGACAAGGTGGAAGGGCTGGACGCCGGAGCCAATGACTATCTGGCAAAGCCTTTTCATTTAGAGGAGCTGGAGGCCCGCATCCGCAGCCTGACCCTTCGGCAGTTCACCCAGAACGATGTGGTGCTTCACTGCGGCCCGCTGTCCTTCGACGCCCGCTCCCGCGCCGCCACCGCTGCCGGACAGCCGTTGGTTCTGACGCGAAAAGAGACCGGCATCCTGGAATACCTGCTGCTCCACCAGGGGCGGCCCGTCAGTCAGGAGGAGCTTTTGGAGCATGTCTGGGACAACAGCGTGGACAATTTCAGCAACTCCATCCGGGTACACATTTCCGCTCTGCGGAAAAAGCTGCGGACGGCGCTGGGCTATGACCCCGTCCGCAACCGCATCGGCGAGGGATATTTGATTGAGGAGGAGCAGGCATGAAAAAGCTGTCTCTGCAATGGCGGATCACCCTGATGACGGCTCTGCTCATCTGCTCCACCTGCATGGCGATGAACTGGCTGCTCGGCTGCTCCGGCAGGCACTATATGGACTCCATTGGTACCAACCTCTCCACCGCCATCGATCCCTCGGAGGGGGCGGTGGAATACTTCGACCCCAGTCGGGAGGGGCTTGACCCCAACCTGACCATCGTGATCTACGGAGCGCAGACCTCTTTCACAGCAACTAACTGGTACATTACGGCAGCGGTGACGCTGCTTGGAGGGATCCTGGCCTATTTCGTCAGCGGGCGGGCGCTGAGACCCCTGCGGACCTTCGTGGCGCAGGTGGAAAAGGTGCAGCCCAACAACCTGTCGGATATGAAGATCACAGAGGAGGTGTTGCCGGAATTCCGGCAGTTCAGCGACTCCTTCAACCAGATGTTGGAGCGGCTGGACGAGGGCTTCACAGCCCAACGGCAATTCACCGGAAACGCCGCCCATGAGCTGCGCACACCGCTGGCGCTGATGCAGGCGCAGGTGGAGCTTTTCTCCGCCGAGCACCCGGACGTATTGCCGGAAACCGCAGATTTCCTCCGCCTTCTGCGGGAGCAGACGGAGCGGATGACCCAGATGACAAGGACCCTTCTGGAAATGTGCGGCTTGCAGGCGGTGCCCTGTACGGATCACATCGAGCTCGGCCCTATGATCGATGAAATTTTCGCGGATCTCGCTCCGCTGGCAGAGAAAAATAACGTCATGTTAGAACGGGTGGGAGACGGCACCATGACCGGCAGCGACACGCTGATCTACCGCCTGCTGTTCAACCTGACGGAGAACGCCATCAAGTATAACCGTCCCGGCGGCTCCGTGCGCCTTTCCGTGACGCCGGAACCTGAAAAACTGCTGATCCGGGTGTCTGACACCGGCCCCGGCATCCCGGAACGCTTTCAGCGGAGCATTTTCCAGCCCTTCTTCCGGGTGGACAAATCCCGCAGCCGGGAATACGGCGGCGTGGGCTTGGGGCTTTCGCTGGTATGGGAGATCGTCAAGCTCCACGGCGGCACCGTGTGCGTAGAGAACAGCTCAGAGGCAGGCACCACTGTGGCGGTGTCCCTGCCCCTCCGGTAAACCGCTTTAAAAAGAGCCTGCGTCCCGGCTTGGGACGCAGGCTCTTTATATACATAGATTCTACTTTTTTCGCAGTTCCTGAATGATTTTCGCGATCATGTAGATCACATATCCCAAAAAGATGACCCCCGCAGGCACGATCACGAAAAGCAGAAAAAACTTCCCAACAGTGTCATATAGGGCGGCTTCGACGATGCTTCCCATTCCGTTAGCCTCCTTTTCGCCGGATCTCAAAGCGTCAAAAGTGAGAAATCAGATGTCCCTGACCCAATTCGCTTTCATTCTTGAATCAATTTTACCACATGGCTTTTTCACAGTCAAAACGTTTTGACATCAAACTGACAGTGTATCATGGAAAACCCGCCGGTCCGCTGCGTTGCAGCGAACCGGCGGGTTATTGCAATCATTCCCATTCGCAAAATGAAACTTAATTCTAAACGCTTTTGTTTGGGGAATTTGA
>SAMEA104315439__coassemble_806_pt1 | contig 11068 bp, 9 predicted proteins | sample SAMEA104315439__metabat2_high_PE_013 | metagenome-assembled genome bin SAMEA104315439 (sample SAMEA104315439) | gut metagenome | biome: Monkey gut; feature: monkey-associated habitat; material: faeces | place: China | collected 2013 | reverse complement strand
ATCGGAACAAGCGCTGAGAGCCCCTGTGATCCAATAAAATGTATCCCCAGGTCAGATCTTCTGGCCTGGGGATAGTTTTTGAAAAATACCCCCAGGGGCCTTGCTCCTGGGGGTCATAATGTCTGTATGCTTATTTGCGGGGGCCACCCTCCAGCCACTTGAGATCATACGGCTCAAAAACCACTTTCTCATAGGCGGGGACGTCCATCACCACGCCGGTCCAGTCGGAATGGATCTCACCGGTCTGCTTGATGAGAATGTCATAGAGAATGTCGTAGGTGACGCCATCTACGGGATCGGTCTCCTCGATGGTGGAATAGGGCAGCGTTTTGTGATAGGTCAGCTCGATGCCCTTATAGTCAAAGTGGAAGCCGCAGCGCATCCGGCAGCCATCCAGCCCTGTGTATTCCGCGATCTCCTTCAGATCATGCAGGATCTTATCCGGCTCGTAGAGGTTTTCAGGAGTGGTGGCAGTGTAGTCAAAACGAAATTGAATACTGGCGCCGGGAAGCTTGCGGAAACGCTCGATGAAGGGGATCAGATTTTCCTTAGGATAATCCTTGTAGAGAACGCAGTTGATCCGGAAGGGCACCGGCAGCCGGGTCAGCAGAGAGTCGTTGGATTCCACCACATAGTGCTGCATATGGCGGGACACATTGATGCAGGTGATCTTGTGCTTGTTCCGCTCCGCGAAGGCCAGAATGTCCTCCTCCGTCTGGCACTTGGAGACGGGCAGAGTGGTGTTGATGAATACCCGGTGGGTGGTGGGGATCTCATCCAGCATGATCTGGAGCTTTTTAATATCGGCAAAGGGCTCGCCGCCGGTAAAGACAAAGTCACATTTGGGAGTGATGGCGTCCATCCGGCGGATGCTCTGGACGATCTTCTCCAGAGAGAAACCGGTCATGTCCCCATATTCTTCCTTATTGATACAGAAGGGGCAGTGATTTTTGCAGTCGTAGGGAACAAAGACGGTGACGGTAGCGCCGCCTTCCCTTGTTTTGTACGGATGATTCATGATGATCGATCGGCCTTTCCTATTATAAATGGTAGATCAAGGCGGGAAACAACGATCCCCGCCCTGAGTAGACATATATTCGTACATATGGATAATTATTTTAATCTATTTTTAACAAGTGGTCAAGTGAAAAACAGAAAAAAGAACAAAAGACTGTGTTTTTCCGTCGGCAAGGGTGTACAGACTATGGGGATAATGCTATAATAGCTCTGATTTCCGGCTGGCGGAAACAGACCCCGCCGGTCCGGTCTGAAGCTGTTTTTTCGGAAAGGAGGGAATGGGATGCAGGAACTGTTTTCCGCATTGTCCTTGTGGCTGAGCGCCCATCCTCTGATCACTGGCTGGTACACAGCCATTGCGCGGCTGCTGTTTCCGGTGCTTTCGGCGCTGATTCTGGTACGGGCCATCCGGTCCTTGCTGCGGATCCCCCACACGCCGGAGGTCTGGGCTCAACTGAGCTTGCCTGGTGGCGGCAACATCCCCCTGACCCACTGGGAAAATATTCTGGGACGGGGTAAATCCGCCGATGCGATTCTGAACTATCCCAGCATCTCCCGGCAGCATGCGGCGCTGTGCCGTGGTGAGGACGGAGCCTGGACGGTGTATGATCTTGGCTCCAAGGGCGGCACCGCCGTCAACGGGACCCCTGTGGCAGAGCAGGCCCCATTGAAGCTGGGAGATACCCTGACGCTGGGGGGCGTGCCTCTGGTGTTTCTGCCGCAGACGGTTGGAGAGCGGGAAGAACTGGAAAAGAAGCGGCAGGCGGAGCGGCCCGCCGCCATGTGGCCCTCTTTTTTGTGGCTGACGGTATTTCAGATTTTGACCGCCATTCAGTTAATACTGGCAGCGGGGGAGAAGGCCGGCCCGGTGATCCCCATCTGCTTCCTGACCCTCACGGTGGTCATGTGGCTTTACGCCGCCGCGCTGCGACTGGGCCGCTGCGTGGGCTTTGAGCTGGAGACCATCGCCTTTTATCTTTCAACATTATCCCTTGCGGTGACGGCTTCCAGCGCACCGGGGAGCCTTCCCAAGCAGCTTTTGGCCATCGTTCTGGGCATGGGCCTGTTTTTGGCGCTGGGGCTATTCCTGCGGGATCTGGAACGGGTGAAAAAGCGCCGCTGGCTCATGGCTGCCGGGGCCATCGGCCTGTTGGGGATCACGCTGGTGCTGGGCAAGGCTAAATTCGGCGCGACCAACTGGGTCACCTTGGGCGGTATATCCTTCCAGCCTTCGGAGATCGCCAAGATCTGCTATATTTTTGCAGGCTCCGCCACGCTGGAACGGCTGTTCCGCCGCCGGAACCTGGCGCTGTTCATCGTGCTCACCGGCGTGTGCATCGGCCTGCTGGGGCTGATGAGCGACTTCGGCACGGCGGCCATCTTCTTTGTGACCTTTCTGGTCATTGCCTATCTCCGCTCCGGGGACGCCGCAACTCTGGCCCTCATCTGCGGCGGCGCGGCCTTTGGCGCGGGGATCATCGTACAGTTCAAGCCCTATATTCTGAGCCGCTTCGCTGCGTGGGGCCATGCTTGGGAGGCTGCGTCCAGCTCCGGTTATCAGCAGACCCGCACCATGTCGGCGGCGGCCTCCGGCGGTCTGTTCGGCATGGGCGCCGGCAACGGCTGGTTGGAGCGTATCCCCGCCGGGGACACGGACCTGGTGTTTGGTATGTTATGTGAGGAATGGGGACTGGCCATTGCACTACTGGCAGTGGCATGCATCCTGACCTTGGCATGGTTCGCCGTTCGCGCCTCTCGGACGGGCCGATCCAGCTTTTATACCATCGCCGCCTGCGCGGCGGGATCTCTGCTGGTGTTTCAGACCAGCTTGAATGTGTTCGGCTCCGTGGATCTTCTGCCCCTCACCGGTGTGACCTTCCCCTTCGTGTCCAACGGCGGTTCCGCCATGCTGTCGGCATGGGGACTGCTGGCGTATCTGAAGGCCATGGATACCCGTGCGGATGCCAGTTTTGCCATCGGCCGGGCGGCGGAGCGGAAGCTGGACGAGGAAGCCGCCCGTATGGCGGCACCGGCAGAGGACGCCTTTGAAAAGGAGGACGGTCATGCGGAAGATTGAAAAACGGGCCGTGATCTGCATGGCGCTGGCGATCTTGCTGGCGGCGGGGATGAGCGTGTTCCTCATCAAATATTTTGCTGAGGGCGGCAAGTGGGCCTCCTCTGCCTTTAACCGCCATCTGTACGATTCCAATGGCGTGCTGATCTCCGGCACGGTGTTGGACCGGGACGGGGATGTGCTGTCCTCCGTGGAAAACGGCCACCGCACCTACTATGAAAACGAAACCGTCCGCAAGGCCACACTCCATGCGGTGGGAGATCTGTACGGCAAGATCGGCACCGGCGTTCTCAACGCCTTCGCGGACAAGCTGACTGGCTTTGATCTGGTGAACGGCGCGTTCGGCGCGGAGCGTGGCAGCAATTTGTACCTGACCCTGGACGCCCGGTATAACTACGAGGCGTACAGGGCTTTGGGCGGCCACGCCGGGACGGTGGCTGTGTATAACTACAAGACCGGCGAGATTTTGTGCATGGTGTCGGCTCCCAGTTATGACCCGCTGAATGTGCCCAAGGATCTGGAAGCGAATGACCGTTATAAGGGCGCGTACCTGAACCGGTTTCTCTCCTCCGCCTTTGTGCCGGGGTCGGTGTTCAAGACCGTGACCCTGACGGCGGCACTGGAGAACCTGCCGGACGCGGAGACCCGGACCTGGAACTGCACCGGCAGCGTCCAGATCGGGGATGAGACCATCACCTGCTCCGGCGTCCACGGAGAGCAGACACTGAAGGAGGCCTTCGCCCACTCCTGCAACGCGGCCTTTGCTCAGATCGCGGAGGAGCTGGGGGCAGATACCCTGCGGCGGTATACGGAGAAGGCGGGACTTACCAGCGCCTATTCCGTGGACGGTCTGCCCGCCGTCAAGGGCACGTTCAACTGGGACGGCATCACCGACGGGCAGCTGGGCTGGGCCGGTGTGGGCCAATACCACGATCAGGTGAACCCCTGTGCCTTCCTGTTGTGGATGGGGGCCATTGCCAATGGCGGCAAGGCGGCGGAACCGTATCTGATCCGGAAAACGGTGTCCTCACTGGGGATCCCGTCTTTGCCCCACATCACTCAGCGCACCGGACAGCTGATCGACAGCAGAACAGCGGCCACCGTAGCGGACTTTATGGCCAATAACGTGACGGAGACCTACGGCACCAAGCGCTTTCCCAACATGGAGCTGTGCGCCAAATCCGGCACGGCGGAGGTGGGGACGGGACAGACACCTCACGCCTGGTTCGCGGGCTTTTTGCGGAACGAGGACGCACCCTACGCCTTTGTGGTGCTGGTGGAAAACGGCGGCGGCGGAAACGCCGTGGCCGGAACGGTGGCCGGTAAGGTGCTGAACGTGATCGTCAACGGATACTAAAGAAAAAGAAGGAACGAAGATATGAAAAAAGACATCTGGCTGAAACCCGGTAAGGAGCTGAACACCGGCGCCATCATCGGCGGCATCGGCTTTGCCATCTATATTGCCCTGTCCGCGCTGGAATGGCGGGGGCTTGCGCTGTTTGCGGCGCTTGCCTTCGGCTTGGAGGCGGGATACGCCTTCCTCTCCGCGCTGGACTGCCGGGAAAAGGATAAGGATTCCGTCAGCTACAACATCGTGTGGGGCACCGGCGCGTTGGCGATCCTGATGCTGCTGCCGGCAGTTATGACGATCATCAAAGGGTGACCTGCGCTTGAAGCGGGGCGGAGGAACGGAACAGAAATGGCGTGGACGGGTTTGCCTGTCCGCGTTGTTTTTTTACTTGACAAATACCCCGTGGGGGTATATGATGCAAACGAAATAGGAATGTCGGTTTTGGGAAAGGTCGACAGGAAAGCAATTTACCGTCTCAAAGGAGGAACCCCCCATGCGGGAAGAAGTATATGACATTTCCGGGATGCACTGCGCCGCATGCAGCGCGTCCGTGGAAAAAGTGACCCGGCGGCTGCCGGGGGTGGAACGCAGCGACGTCAATCTGGTGGCGGAGCGTATGACCATCGTTTACGACGAAACGCAGGTGACGCCGGAGCAGATCATCGCCAAGGTGGAAAAGGCGGGCTTCGGGGCCAAGCTCCATCAGGAAAAGCAGGAAGCGGCCCCGGACCAGACCGGCGAGGACCCGGAGGAGGCGGAACTGCGGCGAAAAAAGCGGGAACTGATCGTTTCCGCCATCTTTTCCTGTGCCCTCCTGTATGTGTCTATGGGACAGATGCTGCCCTTCGGCCTGCCCGCTCTGCCGCTGCCGGACCTGTTTTCCATGCACACCCACCCTATGAACTTCGCCGTTTTACAGCTCATGCTGGCGATCCCTGTGCTGTATTGCGGACGGAACTTCTTCATCAACGGCTTTCAAGCGCTGTTCCACGGGAATCCCAACATGGATTCGCTGGTGGCCATCGGCTCCGCCTGCTCTTTTGTATACAGTGTGGTGATGATGTTTTTGATCACCGACGATGTCCACGGCCATGTGCATAATCTCTACTACGAATCCTCCGCCGTGGTGCTGACGCTGGTGTCACTGGGGAAGTTCATGGAGAGCCGGAATATGAAAAAGACCAAGAGCGCCATCACCGCCCTCATGCGGCTGACGCCGGACACTGCCCTTTTAGCGGACAGCGGCAAGGAGGTACCCACGTCCTCTGTCAAGGCCGGGGACGTGCTGCTGGTAAAGCCCGGCGCCCGGATCCCGCTGGACGGTGTGGTGACCAAGGGTGAGAGCAGCGTCAACGAGGCCATGCTCACCGGCGAAAGCCTGCCTGTGGAAAAGACGGAGGGCAGCGAGGTCATCGGCGGCAGCGTCAATGAGAACGGCGTGCTGTATGTGAAGGTCACACGGGTGGGGGAAGACACCACCCTCTCCCGGATCATCCGCTTTGTGGAGGACGCTCAGGGCAAAAAAGCCCCCATCTCCCGGACGGCGGATAAGGTGGCGGGGATCTTCGTCCCCACGGTCATCGCCATCGCCGTGCTGGCGGCGGTGATTTGGGCTATTGCCGGGAAGGACTTTGCCTTCGTGCTGCGGGTGTTCACCTCCGTGCTGGTGATCGCCTGCCCCTGCGCGCTGGGACTGGCTACGCCCACGGCGATCATGGTGGGCACCGGTCTGGGTGCGAAGCACGGCATCCTGATCCGCTCCGGTGAAATTTTAGAGGTGACCCACTCCGTGGATACCGTGGTGCTGGACAAGACCGGCACCGTGACAAAGGGCGAGCCTGCCGTTACGGAGGTCTGTCCCGTAGGCGGCACGGCGGAGGGACTGCTGACCATCGCGGCGGCGGTGGAGTCCGTATCTCAGCATCCTCTGGCGGCGGCCATCGTGCAGGCGGCGCGGGAGAAAAACCTATCTACCGGCAAGCAGCCGGAGAATTTTGAACTGCTCCCCGGACGGGGCCTCCGGGCGGCCCTCTCCGGCCGGGCGGTGCTGGCGGGCAATCGCCGGCTGATGGAGGAAAGCGGCGTGGACATCTCCGCCCTTTCCGAAAAGGCTGACACCTTGGCGGGACAGGGGGAAACGCCCATGTTCTTCGCCGCCGACGGGACGCTTCTGGGACTGATCTCCGTGGCGGACCCGGTGAAGGAGACCAGCGCCGCTGCCATTGCCGCTCTGCACAAGCAGGGACTTCGGGTGGTGCTGCTTACGGGAGACAGCCGCGCCGCCGCAGAGCACATCGGCGCCCTTGTGGGCGTGGACGAGGTGATCCCGGAGGTGTTGCCGGAGGAAAAAGCGGTCCACGTGCAAAAGCTGGAGGCGGCAGGCCGCAAGGTGATGATGGTGGGGGACGGCATCAACGATGCCCCGGCCCTTACCGCCGCCACCGTGGGCTGCGCCATCGGTAGTGGAAGCGACATTGCCATCGAAGCCGCCGACATCGTGCTGATGCGCTCGGATTTGGAGGATGTGCCCCGGGCGCTGCGGCTGTCGGCCCTGACCCTGCGGGACATCAAGCAAAATCTGTTCTGGGCATTCTGCTACAATACCATCGGTATCCCCATCGCCGCCGGATTGCTGTATGCTCTGGGCGGGCCGCTGCTCTCCCCTATGTTCGCGGGCGCCGCTATGTCCCTGAGCTCCGTGTGCGTGGTGGGCAACGCCCTGCGTTTGGGCACTGTGAAGCTGTAAAAAGGAGGAAGCAATGGCAGAGGAAACAAAAAACTGCTGCTGTTCCCAGCGGCGGAAGGTCCGGGAGCGGACGGAGGAGGAAGCCCTGCTGCAGCGGCTCAGCCGCATTGAGGGGCAGGTACGGGGCGTCCGGGGGATGGTGGAGAATTCCGCCTACTGCACGGATATCCTGACCCAGGTCTCCGCCATCCAGTCGGCGCTGAACGCCTTCAACCGGGAGCTGCTGGCCCGGCACATCCGCACCTGTGTGGTGACGGACATTCAAAAGGGTGATCTGGACGTGGTGGACGATTTGGTGGCCACCATTCAGAAAATGATGAAATAGTATCCAATATTTTAAGGAGGAATTTGAAATGACAACGATCAAAGTACCCGACATGATGTGCGAAAACTGCGTGAAGCGCATCACCAACGCCCTCACTGCCGCGGAACTGACCTTCCGGGTGGATCTGGCGGCGAAGAACGTCACCATCGACGGCTGCGAGAACTGCGTCAAGACCGCCGTCAGCGAGCTGGAGGATCTGGGCTTCACCCCGGAGGTCCAGGGCTGAGCGGCAGCGTACACCTGAAAAAGCGCCGGTGTCCGGTTTCGGATACCGGTACTTTTTTAACAGAAAATCTGTTACAATTTGTAACTTTTACGGATCGAAGTTGGAAAAAACGAAAAAATGAAAATCCCGTTTTTGCGGGATTGTGGTGGACATAAAATCGTGGAATAGGCGAAAACTTGACAAAAGTGGGAGATGGAGGTATACTTAGACCCAGTTTTGGATAAATTACAAAAGTAACAAAACAGTAACGGCGCTATTTGGCGCTGTCAGGAGGTCTTACATTTGCGACATTTACACACCCCCAAAACGGTATGGCTGTGCCGCTGTCTGACTCTGTTGCTGCTGCTGTCCGTCACCATGGCGGGTGCCACGGGCTGGGCAAAGGCCCTGTATCTGTTCAGCGACGGAGAGCGGTCCGCAGCGCTGGATGACAGCCATTCCGGTATTGAATCCCTGCTTTTGAATCTGGATACCGGCAAGAGCGGTGAGGACGCTGTATTGACGGAAGGGACCTTGGTGACTGTCCGTCGGGGCGGCGAGACCATCACCGCCACCGCCCGGAAGGAAACGGTGAAGCAGTTCCTCTCCCGTATGGATATTATCCCTGGGTCCCGGGAGATGGTGGGCATCGAGCTGATGGAAAACAGCGTGATGCTGACGATCTCCGATCACCTGACGGTTTTCGAGCGGGTGACGGAAAAGGCGGAGCACGAAACGGTTTACCGGGATACACCGGACCTGCCCAAGGGCGAAGAACGGGTGGCCCGGAAGGGTATGGACGGCCAGCACACAGCCATCTATGAGCAGACTTGGGTCAGCGGCGAACTGGTCACCAGCCAGTATGTAGAGGAAATTTCCACCACCAGCGTAACGGAGGTGGTGGAACGGGGAACGGCGGTCTCCTATGTGGAGCCGGATGACAAGCTGGTGAACGTCACCACCCAGAGCGACGGCTCCGGTTACCTGACCTTTGCCTCCGGCGGTACCATGAAGTTCAGCAAGGCTGTCACCGTCACCGCCACCGCCTATACCGCCGGGTATGACGGCGTGGGGACCCGTACCGCCACCGGCACCACCGTCCATAAGGGCGTGGCCGCCGTGGATAAGCGGGTGTTCCCTCTGGGCTCCGATCTGTACGTTGTGGCCAAGGGTATGGAATACGGCCTGACCCGTGCCGAGGACACCGGCATGAAGGGTCCCAAGATCGATCTGTATATGGAGAGCTATCAGGAGTGCATCCAGTTCGGCCGCCGGACGGGCACTGTCTATCTTCTGGAAGATTGAGCGTTAACAGTATGAACTGAGAAACCGGCCTGCCCGTAAAATTACGGGCAGGCCGGTTTTTGTGAGCTTTTGGCGGCTTGCCGGGAAAGAACGCGCTTTGACGGATGTTTCCCGGGAAAACAATGAAAGGGAGCATGTTCCAAAACCGGAACACGCTCCCTTTGCTTATTCGTATTTACTTGCGGAAATACTGCTTACAGGCTGTTAGCCTGCTCCACCACCTTGCGGATGGCGTCGGCGGCATCATCCGGCAGGGCATTGAAGCCGCCCTCGGCGTCCTTCAGGCCCTCCACGTAGTTCAGGCGGTCCTGCATACGGGCCTGCATCTGGGCGACATAGCCCTTGTCGGCGAGGTCGGGCACGAAGCCGTCCCACTCCATGATCTCAATGTCGGAGAAGGGGCCCCAGGGCTTGAACTCCGCGCGGCCCTCGACCACGGATTCCAGAATACCCAGCGTATCCTCCTTCTGGACCTTTTTGCCCATGAAGTCACCGGTGTTGATGATGTAGCACGCCACATTCTTCTCAGCCACCAGCTTCTTGAACTTCTCGTAGTCATTCACCAGCGGGTAGGTGCGGAAGGGGTTGGCGTAAGGCTCCACCACCAGAGCGTTGGGGTCCACGCCCTCCTTCAGCCGTTCAGCAGAGGAACGCTTGGTGGCCAGCGTAGCGCCCATGACAGAGGCCAGAGACGCGCCCTTCAGCTTCACGATGGGAGGGATGGTGGGATCCTTCATGATCCAGAAAATAGCGTTGACGGGGGATTCGATCTTATCCACCCGGTTGGGAGACCAGAGCTTGGACTTGATGGCCCGGCCGTTGCCGTTGCGGATATCCTCAGTGACCAGCACCACCTTGCCGTCCTTGTCCAGCGTGGCGGAGCAGTTCTGCGCTGTCAGCAGGTACTTGTTGTCCGGGGAATCCACGGGATAGTCGGCGGTCTTGTCGAAATAGGTGGGCTCCAGAGCAATGGAGGCGCAGGTATCGGAATTGATGATGAAGGCGTCATCGTGGAGCACCTTGATGGAGGGGTACTTGCCGCTGTGTTTGGCGTGGGTCAGGGTGGACTTGCCGGAGCCGGACAGACCGAACACGGCAGAGACGAACTTGTGGCCGTCCGCCAGCGTGTATTCCTTCTGACCGCCGTGGCAGCTGGCGTAGCCGTTGCGGTTGGCGATGGCCCAGGCCAGGGTCAGGGTGCCCTTCTTGTGCTCGCCGAAGTAGCGCATACCCAGAATGGCGGCGCAGTTGGTCTCCGTGTTGAAGTAGCACAGGCACTTGGGGTCGCAGACCTTTTCCTGACCGGGTGCGCCGGTCCACTGGGGATCGGAGAAGATGTAGATGTCAGGCTCCTTGCCGTCGCCCACGGGCTTGGAGTTCTTGTACATCTTCACATATTCCGTGGACATATACTGGAAGTTCAGCATCCAGTTGTAGAGGAGGTTTTCCTCACCCTCGGGGATCAGCAGATGGGCCTTCACCATGAACTCAGGGTCCAGACCGATGAACACCTCGGCGTGATACAGGGTCTTCCAGCGGGTGTCGTACACGGCGTCCATGACGATCTTATCCAGGGCGGCGGTGTCCACGCCGGGCTTGCCGGTGATGCGGCGGGCGGGGGCGTAGCGGCCGGTGATGGAACCGTCGTTGAACAGCAGGACCTTGGCGTCCGGCTCCAGACCGAATTCCTCGCCCCGGTAGACGGGCATATCGGTGACCACGGTGCCGGGAGAATTTTTGGCCAGCTCATAGGCTTCTTTCAAGGTGTTGACCTTGATGACATTGTTGCCATAGAACGGAGCTTCGATGATGGAACGGGTCTTGGAAAAACCCACCTGGCCGGGACCGATCTCGGCTCTGGGATAATAGGCCTTTGTGGACATATCGGGATACCTCCTTGTAATCATGGTTGATAACTGTATGATACTGGAACGCAGGGGAAAAAGCAAGTTATGAAGATGACAAGTTCCGGCAAAGAGGACGGTTCCTTTTGTGACTTTTTGCGGCAGGGCGGCGGTTATTTCCGCTCCGCCAGCGCGTCTGTC
>SAMEA104315439__coassemble_743_pt1 | contig 11563 bp, 10 predicted proteins | sample SAMEA104315439__metabat2_high_PE_013 | metagenome-assembled genome bin SAMEA104315439 (sample SAMEA104315439) | gut metagenome | biome: Monkey gut; feature: monkey-associated habitat; material: faeces | place: China | collected 2013 | reverse complement strand
CATTCGGTGAACAGGTCGGCTGACGCATCTCCGGGATAGCAGAGCTGAGTCAAGGTGCAGCCCTTAAACTCCGTTTCAAAATAGGTAGTCACAGCATCCTTGGCGTCCTGAATGTCCGCGTCCGTATAGAGGTCAGAACGTTCCCCGGCGTCAGGCTCCAGCAGACCGGGAATCTTGATTCCCGGATCTGCGGCAGCACAGCTCTCCAGCCATTTGCCATAGCAGGCGGAGTAAAGGAACTCTCCGTCCTTCGTGTGAAAGGCAGCGTCAGAGACTTCGGTCCCTGCGTCCAAAAGAATGAGATAGGGCGCATCATTCTGGATGGAAGCAGAGACCTCTTCTCCGTCCGCGAGCTTTACGGTGACCTCTGTAAAAGTAACGTCCCTGCGCGTGTCCGTGGTAGGATCGTAGACCGAACTGCCAATATCGCCAAAGAGGACAGTTGCGTCCTCCGTATTCAGCACCTCTGCGGAAAAGCCGATACTGCCGGGGCCATAGGCATCCTCTAACGTTTCAACAGTGTATCCTTCGCCATCTGTGCCTACAATGTACGTCCTGACCATGGTGTAGCCCTCCTCCACGCCGGGCGGCGTAAAGGTTGTGAGCAGAACGTATTCGCCGTCCTTGATCGTGTCGATACTGACAATATCGTAATTCGGCTCCTCTGCCGCGAACCATTCCCTGACAGCATCATCACTATCCGTATCATCCGTGGCAGGCTTCGCCTGACAGCCCACCAGAAACAGCAGTGCCAACACAAGAAGGGATAATTTTTTCATGAACTTCATCGGGCATCTCCTTTCGAATCGTAAAAAGTGTTTTGCAAATCACTCCGGTTTTGTAATTTCTCAGTTCCCCGGTTCAATTACAAAATCTCCATCACCGAGGTCATACCGTGTGCCTCCATCCGGTAGTGTTTCGCCCTGCATATCCTCAAGATACACCTCTTTGGGTTTTCCCTTAAATCCGGTCATGCAAAATACGGCGATGATAACAATCAGTGCCATAACCAAAATACCCGCAGTCCTGCTTTTCACAAAAAATTCTCCCGCTCTTAGCTAGTGAAATCTTCCGCTGTATAGGCAGATAAGTTCTTTTTTGTTTCCATACAATTTCTCCCAATCAAGTTGTTGAATCATGATAAAGGAACACCGTACAGAGGTCATGAGCAGAATATTGGAAAATTTTTATAACTTCCCACTCAAATCCCTCAAATGTACTCTGTACGGCAATTCCTTAATTCAATTTTACTTGTACTGGCAGATCGACATAGTTGAAAAAATAGCCCAAAATATTTTTGTGATTGATTAGGTTGCAAGTCGCGTTTTATGTGTCCTTTACAAAGTATTTCCCCTGAGATGCCAGGCAGTCCATTCCGAACCCCGGCGAATCGCCCTGAATCAATCCTAATGTGAACGGCTGCGTATCCAAAATTTATAGAAAATGACCTAAGGGCATATCCTTGGCATGTATGGGACATTGCGATTACTGATAGAAAGAAAGTGTGCCGTAGTATTTAGATACTGTAGAATCATCTTTGACATACTTGGCAACATCTATAGGACCATATCGCAGCAAAAAGTAATCCAGATCATGTAGCTTTTTGTAAATGTCATTTACAATTTCCATCCTATGGGTTTCTTTTGCCTGTTTTGTCTGATCTATGAGATCCTGAAGTTCGGATTTAAGATCTTCGTTTTGAACAGATGATTTCATTTCTGACAATAGGTCGATAAATCCGTCTGCATCATAGAAATTCGTTGCAACAACGGGCGTTCCATACTTAGCATAGAATTCTTCAAGGGAGAGCTTTTCACGTTTACATACGGCATCTATATCAATACTACCCCACAGCCGATGGTTTCTCTCCCCGCAATGTGCGCCGGATGCGCGCGTTTTACGCAGCCTACGAGAAAACTCCTGAAATCATGCGGCTGGCGATACACCTCGGCTGGACGCGGAATGTGGCGATTTTAGAGGGATGTGGCAGCAGCGAGGAACGGGCGTGGTACATCCGAGCCGCTCTGCGTTTTGGATGGAAAAAAACGAAATTATTGGAATCGATCAAAACGCAGGCGTGGCTGTATTCTTCTCTCGACGAACAGGCGGTTTCCTGCTATACTGGTGAAAATGAAGTAACGCAGGAGAGCGAATGGAATGAAAAAGATACTCTTTGTGTGTCACGGCAACATCTGCCGCAGTCCGATGGCCGAATTCGTGATGAAGGATTTGGTGAAGAAAGCGGGGCTGGCGTCAGAGTTCCATATCGAATCGGCGGCTACCAGCCGGGAGGAGATCGGCAACCCGGTCTATCCCCCGGCGCGGCGCAAGCTGGCGGAGCACGGGATATCCTGCGACGGCCACGCGGCGCGGCAGCTCACCAATGCCGACTACGAAAAATACGATCTCCTGATTGGTATGGACAGCGCGAATCTGCGGAATATGCACCGCATCTGCGGCGGCGACCCGGACGGCAAGCTGCACCTCCTGATGGACTACACCAAGCAGCCACGCGATGTAGCCGACCCGTGGTACACCGACGATTTCGAGGCAACTTGGCAGGATGTGCTGGCGGGATGCCAGGGACTGTTGCATGAACTGATGGAGGGAAACGAAAAATGCTGATGAATTCCAACGAATATCTGAATATCGTCGAGTCGATCAAGCAGGAGATCCGCACAGCACAGTACCGTGCAACGGTCAGCGTCAATCGTGAGCTGCTGGTTCTCTACCACTCCATCGGCGAGGTCATCAACGAGCACAAGATGTGGGGCAACAAATTTGTGGAAAATCTTGCCGCCGACATTAAAATTTCTTTTCCGGACGCCACCGGCTACTCCGTGAGAAACCTGAAATATATGGCGAAATTCGCAGCGGCCTATCCGGGCGATGAATTTGTGCAACAGCCTGTTGCACAAATTCCGTGGGGGCACAATACCACTCTGCTGGACAAGCTCTCTGATAACAAAGAACGCCTCTGGTACGCAGAGAAAATCGCAGAGAACGGCTGGTCCCGCAACGTACTGATTCACCAAATCGAAAGTGGGCTGTATCAGCGTCAAGTGCTGGCAGAGAAGGTGTCCAACTTCGAAAGCCGTCTACCGTCTCCGCAGAGCGAACTCGCGGTCCAGACAATGAAAGACCCGTATATCTTTGATTTTATTCCATTCAAAGAGGATATGGTAGAGCGTGACATTGAGCAGGCTCTGGTCAAGGATGTGACAAAGCTCCTGCTGGAGCTGGGAACCGGCTTTGCGTTCCTCGGCAACCAGTACCATCTCAACGTAGGTGGCGATGACTTCTACATCGACCTGCTGTTCTATAACCTCAACCTCCGCTGCTATGTGGTGATCGAGTTGAAGACTGGCGAGTTCAAGCCGGAATACGCAGGGCAGCTTAACTTCTACCTTTCTGCCGTGGATGGTATCCTGAAAAAAGAGCAGGACAATTCGTCGATTGGCCTGCTGCTCTGCAAGAGCAAGAATGACCTCGTGGCCGAGTATTCGCTCAAGGATATGAGCAAGCCCATCGGCGTCAGCTCCTATCAAATCACCAGCAACCTGCCGGAAGAACTGGAACACCAACTGCCGTCCGTGGAGGATATCCAGAAGCGGATCAAGAGCGCAAAAGAGTGATGGCGTCATGAGTCAGAATATAACTCGAAGAAATCACTACATTCCGCAATTCTATTTGAAAAACTGGAGCCTTGATGGGAAGACAATTCGAACTTATAGTATTCTGGTATCCAACGCAAATGTTCCATACTGGACACAGCAATCAATCAAAAACACCGCGATATGGAATGACTTTTATACAAGAGTTGTCGGCAATGAAGAACTTGATGATTTTGAACATTGGTTTGATCAAGAATTTGAACGACCAGCAAAACCAATATTCGATAAGCTGATTAACGATGAGAAACTATCAAAAGAGGAAATAAAAATACTCTCACACTTTGTTTTTGCCCAATGTTTTCGCACGCCGGCTGCATACTTGCGATTAACTAAGCAAAACCTAAAAATATTTCCTGACGCGATGAACGAAGTTTGTGGAAAGCTAAACAAGGTATCTGAGCATGAATTACAAAGGAGCGTATCCCATCAGTCTGCCAACAGCAAAAGTATAGAAGATGTCCTATTTCCACTCAAGATATCACTTGATTGAGAGAAAAGCATAGTCGAAATGAAAACGATTGTTGGCAAAGGATTTTACTTACATGATTTAAAGCATTTGCTTACATCAACTGTAAAAGTGTCCGAACGGCTCAATTGGCAAGTGGTTCATGCCGCTGATGGTATTTCGTTCCCAACATCAGATGATCCTGTTATTTGTTTGAATTACAATAGCGAAAGGGACTATGATTTTGGTGGAGGCTGGGGAAAGAAACATAGTAATATATTAATGCCCATTTCTCCAAAACTACTTCTATTTTCCGAAGTCGGTGTAAAAAGGAAAATGTCTGGTTTGGACTATTCTCTGGCATACAGTAAATTATTTCGTGAAATGATTATACGACATGCACACAGATATGTATATGCGGATCGTCCACAGAAAGGCATGCTTGCGCTCAATGCACGTGTTGTGAATCGAGATATATATGAGTATGAGCAACAAAGTATTGCCGGATGGCACATAGAAAATGTGGAAGCAGAGCGGAGACTATTAGATTGTTAATTCCGGTATTTCTATCTTGCTTGCAGATTAAAAAAAGCGAAGGGAAAAAGCAAAAATATCCGAATTGAAGCCACTTGCCACGTAAAACCCTGTAATCTCAACGGTTACAGGGTTTTGTCATGCCCTTTGACCCTTATTTTGACCCTTTATAGATTTCAAAGGGCATTTGCGGCAATCGTTTCAACCGGAGACTTTCTGAATAAATTCCTCCATGCGGTCAGCGGATTGCTGCCGCATTTTTGCGATACATGACCATACACATCCAAGGTAAAGCTGGCGGCGGCATGGCCCAGATCGGATCGCACCGTCTTGATATCATCGCCGCTCTCAATGGAGGCCACAGCAAAGCTGTGCCGCAAATCATGAAACCGCTCCTCCGGCATACCAAGCTCTCTTACGATTGCCTTAAACTTTTTATAGACTGTACAATGGCACAAATGACCTCCCAGCTCATTGGTAAACACCAAATTCCACGAATTGTTCCACGCTTCCCCTGCCAGTAGGCGCATCTGCGCCTGCTGGTTTTTTTCGGAACAGCGCCATCGCAGATCAGTTCATTTAATACAGTTTCCTCCCCCGCGCTGCGGATGCAGTTCATCGTCCCGACCCACGCCAGTTGATCAGTGGCGTTCATCAACTCTGTGATGCCTTGCGTCTGTGCCGTCGCGCAGCATCTTGTTGACCTCGCCGTTGATCTCGTTGAGGTGAAGTGTCAGGGGAGACAGGCTCCGGCAGAGCATTTCCGTTGCTGCCACGGCTTCTATTGTTATCCATCAATTTTCTCTTGTACTCCTATGCTTTTTCAAGCCTTCGGAAACGTAAAGTTGAATTGAGACCTTATCATTTGCAAATACACACTCTCGTAAGACGCTGCCCGCCATTTATTCTGCCCGGCTCCGGTGCTCAGCTCAGAACCAGCTGTTCAAGAGGTCCAGTACACAGGAGATATCCCCGGTCATCGCATAGCCGCCCTTCTGCGTATAGAGCGTTCCGCGATCATCCATCAATATTTCCCGCTGATTTTCAAAGCTGAAACGGTACACATACTGATCGTAGGGGCCGATCTTGCCGTCAGAGGTTCCCCGCCGTACTGCTTGAACGGTTTCCAGTTCTTTCAGCAGGGCTTCCTTCTGGACGTCTGTAAGATCGCGCTTTTCCGCACCGTCCACAGATTCCCGCGCCACGGTGCAGGAGAGCTCCAACAGTTTTTCCGGAAATACCGCCGATGCCTTTTGAGGAAAGGGTTTTACAATGACGATCACCGCAATCAAAACCACAACCACAACCGCTAAAATGGGAATCGAAATCTTCTTTTTCATATCACTTTTTCCTTTATAGTTGTTGATAGGCATTCCGCCAAAAACCGTGTTACCACTTTTTCAGCACACCCAGCAGGCCCCGCTTGAGCACCTGACCGCCTGCCGAAATCAGTTGAGACTCGATCTTGGCCGCCCGGCGCTCCGCCTTGCGGCGAGCCTCGTCCTCCAGCTTCTGTTTGCGCTTTCGCTCGGCCTCTTCCTCTTTCAGACGCAGCTTTTCCGCCTGAGCCTCCTCCTTTTCACGGGCCTTGCGGTCGGCCTCCTCCTGTTTGGCGGTCTCTGCTTCCTCCCGTTCCGCCGTCAGCACCTCATAGGCTGACACATTATCCACAAATTCATCGTACTTCTCCATACCGTCGTGCATCATCACCTTGGCCCGGGCCATCGGCTCCGGCACTGACATGAGGCTCTGGGGGCAGATGATCTTCGTGCGCTCCACCATAGCGGGCACGCCCGCTTCATCCAAAAACGAGGTCAGCGCCTCGCCCACGCCCAGCTCCATGATGGCATCCTCTGCCTGAAACGCGGGATTGGGCCGGAAAGCCCGCGCCGCCGCGCGGACAGCCTTCAGCTCCGCGGGGGTGTAGGCTCGGAGGGCGTGCTGCACCCGGTTTGAAAGCTGCGCCAGCACGGTGTCGGGAATATCACTGGGGCTTTGCGTCACAAAGTACACACCCACGCCCCGGGAACGGATCAGTTTCACTGTCTGCTCCACCTTTTGCAGCAGTATGGCAGGGACATCGCGGAACAGCATGTGGGCCTCGTCGAAGAAGAATACCATCCGGGGCTTGTCCAGATCGCCGGCCTCCGGCAGGATCTCAAACAGCTCCGACAGCATCCATAACAGGAAGCTGGCATACAGCGTGGGATTCTGCACCAACTTGACGCAGTCCAGCACATTGATCATGCCCCGGCCGTCAGCAGCCGTGCGCATCCAGTCGCGGATGTCCAGCGCCGGTTCGCCAAAAAACAGCTCGCCGCCCTGCTGCTCCAGCGGCAGCAGCGCCCGCAGGATCGCCGCCACTGACTGAGACGTGATATTGCCATAGGTCATCATGTACTCGGCGCGGTGCTCACTGACATAGGTCAGCATGGCCCGCAGATCCTTCAGGTCGATCAGCAGCAGCCCTTTGTCATCCGCAATTTGAAACACGATGTGCAGAATTCCCTCCTGCACCGCCGTCAGGCCCAGGATCCGGCTGAGAAGTTCCGGTCCCATGTCGCTGACGGTAGCACGGACAGCGTGGCCGCCTTCCTGATAAATGTCCCAAAAGGTAGTGGGGTAGCCCTGGTAGACAAAGCGATCCCGCAGGCCGAATTTGTCGATGCGCTTTTCCATGCCTTCACTGCTCTGACCCGGTGCGCAGATGCCCGCCACGTCACCCTTCACATCACACAGAAACACCGGCACACCGGCATCGGAAAAGGACTCTGCCATCACCTTCATGGTGACGGTCTTGCCGGTACCGCTGGCTCCGGCGATCAGTCCGTGGCGGTTGCACATATTCAGCGCCAGTTCCACCCGCTTGTCGCCTGCCAGACCCATATAGATCTTTCCGTTTTCGTACATAAAACCGCCCTCCATCGTTTGTTGATGCCCTTTTTTACCATTATACCCGTGTCCTCGCCCCGGCGCAAGAGAAAAGAGGGGTCCCCCCCTCTTTTCATCAGTATTGCATCGAAAGCGCGTTATTCTGCCTTCATAATGACCTTTAACCGGTGGACCAGCTGACCGGCCTTCAATTCCTCCAAATCAATGACGGCGATACCCAGCTGGGCGGCCCGGTGACGGGCGGCGGCATTGCATACCTCAGTGGTGACGATGGCTGCCTTGGCGCCCTTGCCGCCGAAGCGGTCCCGAAGGATGGCCAGCTCGTTCAGGGCTTCCGTCTTGATGTCACAGGCCTTGCAGCTCAAAAATAGGGGGATCACGCCCCGGGCGGCCATGACGTCGATCTCGTTGGCAACGCTGCCGTGGCCCAGCACTTCGTCCCACCGCACCACGGCGCTGCTGATAACGTCATGGAAAATGGCGGAATCCACGCAGGCCTTGTAAGCATACAGCTCCAGCACGCTGCCTACGTCCCGCAGCCATGCCCGGGTGTTCAGATCCCGAAACCGGAAGGACACCTGCTGGCCGGGGACGATCTCCAGATCCCGGATAAAGTCGATACGGGCCAGTTCCCGCAGCGCTTCCTCGTTGGCGGTGTTGCGGGAGCCGCGCTCACCCTTTACGGTGTAGCCGCCCTGCACGGACAGGGGCGGGGTCTGGTCGTATTCCGAGGGGGAGATCCGCTGGATGTAGGAGATGATATTGGGCCAATCCCGGCGGAATTGGAGGAAACAGTCGAAAAACGGTTCAAAGTCCGGGAGGTATTGGGTCAAGATCTGATTGTCCACCCGGCCGGGCAGCAGCGTGCCGCCGGCCATGAGGAAAAAGTCCTCAATGGAATAGGTCAGGCCGCAGGGCAGCTCGTCCGCGAAAGCCGCACCGGAAATGTCGTAAAAGCGGTTTTTCTTGCGGGAATAGGTAAAAGCGGGCACGCCCTTTTTCGCCGCAAACATCCCTGCCGCGAAGAGGGCCGCATCGCTGCCGCCGGTGACGTCGATGGCGCAGTCCGGGTAGGTTTCCCCGATGGTAAAGAGCTGCCGCAGGATGCGGTCCGCCTTGAAGATACTGGTCTCTACAAAGATCAGCTCCGGCTCCCAGCCACGCCGCCGGAAAAAAGCGGCCAGGGTCTCCTGCCGGGTGCGGTCCTGGGCGATCTCACCGGGACAGAGGTAGACGATGCGCCGGGGGCGGAACATATCAGGCGCCAAAATATTCTCGATGGCTCGTTCATCATATAGTTCGATCAGGGTATTCATGCGCCATCCGCCTTCCTTTGTTTTTCCCCATTATATTGCGTTTAGGCAGGGAACACAATAGACAACCCGCCCGGCTTGTTGGAAAAGATGCGCAGCTGCTTCAACGTGCCGCTTTCCATATTTCCGATCTCTTGTCCGTTTCTTAGGCATCGTATCCGCTTCAAAAGCACAATGGTCACTGATCCCCGCCGCAGAAGAAGTAATGGTAATATCTCTAATTAGTGTAACTTATCCCTTTTAAAAAACATACTTTTTTAACATATTGTTCAAAAATCGCAACAATCTTTTCAAAATTTTGTGGCGAGGTCCCACGGAAAAAGCCGTGTCAGGAATTGACATTTTCTGTCGCGTCTGAGATAATGATTACATTGAAGCACAGGCAACTGACGGAACGTGGAGCACCACATGGAAGCCTGCTGTCATACGTACTGTCGACCGTCTGGGCAAACCTGTTCTCCATGAGGACCGGTTTACCCTTTTTTTATTTGCATTTTATCTTTTAAGGAGGATCGCATGAAAAAAGTAGCAGTCATTATGGGAAGCGACTCTGACTGGCCCGTTGTCAAGGGGGCCTGCCAGCAGCTCGAGACCTTCGGCATCCCCTATGAGGCCCACATTCTCAGCGCCCACCGCACCCCCGCCGCCGCCGCGGACTTCGCCAAAAACGCCCGGGCAAATGGCTTCGGCGTATTGATCTGCGCCGCCGGTATGGCAGCCCATCTGGCGGGGGCCTTCGCCGGAAATTCCACCCTGCCGGTCATCGGCATCCCCATGAAAGGCGGTGCTGCGGACGGACTGGACGCTCTGCTGGCTACCGTCCAGATGCCCAGTGGCATCCCCGTGGCCACCGTAGCCATCAACGGCGCGAAGAACGCCGCCGTGCTGGCCGCTCAGATCCTGGCCGTCAGCGATGACGCACTGGCCGCGAAGCTGGACGCTCAGCGCTCCGAGATGGCGGAGCAGATCGCCGCTAAGGAGGCCAAGCTCCAGGCGGAGCTGGCCCACTAAGCTGTTCACTCAAGCATAGATCTTTTCCTGATAAAACCGATATTCAAAACATTTTGGAGGTACAATACTATGGAACTCGTTTATACTGGCAAGACCAAGAACGTTTATGCGCTGGAAAACGGCAACTATCTGCTGAAGTTCAAGGATGACTGCACCGGTAAGGACGGCGTGTTCGATCCCGGCGAGAACTCCGTGGGCCTGACCATCGACGGCGTGGGCGATGTGAACCTGCGCATGAGCATCTATTTCTTTGAAAAGATCAACGCCGCCGGTATCAAGACCCACTTTGTCAGTGCCGATCTGAATAATACCACGATGGAAGTCCTCCCTGCCAAGGTCTTTGGCCATGGCCTGGAGGTCATTTGCCGTCATAAGGCCGTTGGCTCCTTCATCCGTCGCTACGGTGAGTACATCGCCGAGGGCGCCGACCTGCCCGCCTATGTGGAGACCACCTTCAAGAATGATGAGAAGGGCGATCCTCTGGTGACCAAGGATGCGCTGGTGGCGCTGGGCGTGATGACCGCTGAACAGTATGACGCCATCAAGGAGGAGACCCAGAAGATCACCCAGATCGTGGCCGATGACCTGAAGGAAAAGGGCATGGTCCTCTATGACATCAAGTTTGAGTTTGGCTATGCCCCCGACGGCAGCGTTATGCTCATCGATGAGGTGGCCAGCGGCAACATGCGGGTCTATAAGGACGGCCAGTACATCGATCCCATGACCCTCTCCCAGCTGTTCTTCGCGTAATGGGCGGTTATTTTGGAGCGATCTCCCACCGGGATGTGGGGCTGGACGTATTTTTCGGCACGGACTACCACTCCCATTTAGGCACCCGCCGGGGTGGCATGGTGGTCTATGGTGAGGAGACCGGATTCGTTCGTGAGATCCACGACATTGAAAACACCCCCTTCCGCACGAAATTTGAAAGTGCGCTGCATGAGTTCAAGGGTCACATCGGCATGGGCTGCATCAGCGACACCGATCCCCAGCCGCTGCTGGTGCGCTCCCATCTGGGCCTGTACGCCATCTGCACGGTGGGCATCATCAACAACATCGACGAGCTGGTCGATACCTATTTTTCTGACCACGGGCATCAGTTCATGGCCCAAAGCAGCGGAAAGGTCAATGTTTCCGAGCTGGTGGCCGCCCTCATCAACATGAAGGAAAATCTGGTGGAGGGCATTTTGTACGCGCAGGAGATGATCCGCGGCTCCATCACGATCCTGCTGATGACACCGGACGGTATTCTGGCCGCCCGTGACCGGCTGGGTCGCCTGCCTGTGCTGGTAGGCAAGCACCCGGACGGCAGCCTGTGCGTATCCTTTGAATCCTTCGCTTATCACAAGCTGGGCTACGAGGACGCTTACGAGTTAGGCCCCCGTGAGATCGTGGCCCTGACCCGGAACGGCTATGAGACCGTCTCCCCGCCGGGTAAGGAAATGAAGATCTGCGGCTTCCTCTGGACCTACTACGGCTATCCCAACTCCAATTATGAGGGCGTCAACGTGGAGGTCATGCGCTATCGCAACGGCGAGATCATGGCCCGCGACGAGGTGGCCCAGGGCCGGCTCCCCAAGGTGGACTATGTGGCGGGCGTGCCGGATTCCGGCGTCCCCCATGCCATCGGCTTCGCCAACCGCAGCGGCAAGCCCTTCGCCCGGCCCTTTGTAAAGTACACCCCCACCTGGCCC
>SAMEA104315439__coassemble_728_pt1 | contig 11704 bp, 8 predicted proteins | sample SAMEA104315439__metabat2_high_PE_013 | metagenome-assembled genome bin SAMEA104315439 (sample SAMEA104315439) | gut metagenome | biome: Monkey gut; feature: monkey-associated habitat; material: faeces | place: China | collected 2013 | reverse complement strand
TACGCACCATGGTGGGGTCATCGTGTCCCAGCATATCCAGCTTCAGGATGTTGGCCTCCATGGAGTGATATTCAAAATGGGTGGTGATGGTATCAGAATCGTCGGCATCCGCCGGGTGCTGCACCGGGCAGAAGTCCTCCATGTCCTTATCGTCCGGGACTACCACCAGACCGCCGGGGTGCTGGCCGGTGGTGCGGCGGACGCCCACGCAGCCAAGGGTCAGCCGGTTTTCCTCCGCCCGGCAAGCCGCGATACCGTTTTCCTCCAGATATTTCTTCACAAAGCCGTAGGCAGTCTTTTCCGCCAGCGTACCGATGGTACCCGCCCGGAACACCTGGGTCTCGCCGAACATCTCAATAGCGTGACGGTGGGCCCGGGCCTGGTATTCGCCGGAGAAGTTCAGGTCGATATCCGGCACCTTGCCGCCGCCGAAGCCCAGAAACGTTTCAAAGGGAATGTCAAAGCCGTCCTTTACATACTTGGTGCCGCAGACAGGACAGACCTTGTCCGGCATATCTGCGCCGCAGCCGTAGCTGCCATCCAGGATGAATTCACTGTTCTTACACTTAGGGCAGCGGTAATGAGGCGGCAGGGAGTTGACCTCCGTAATGCCGGACATATAAGCCACCAGCGACGAGCCGACGGAGCCTCGTGAGCCAACCAGATAGCCGCATTCGTTGCTGCGCTGCACCAGCTTCTGGGCGGACATGTACACCACGTCATACTTGCCTAAGATACCGCCCAGTTCTACGTTCAGGCGGTCCACAATCAGCTGGGGTGGGTCCTCGCCGTAGAGCCGGTGGACCTTTTCCCAGACCAGCCGGTTCAGGTCCTCCTCAGAATTTTCCAGCCGGGGCGGGAATAGCTCCGCCGGCAGCAGCTCGAAGGTCTCGATCTGATCCGCCACCAGGCGGGTGTTGGTGATCACCACCTCGTAAGCCTTTTCCTCCCCCAGATACTGAAATTCCTCCAGCATTTCCTGCGTGGTCTTGAAGTAGATCGGCAGAGGCTCGTTGGCATCCGGGAACTTTTTGGACGCCAGCAGGATATGCCGGTACACTTCGTCCTCCGGCTCCCGGAAATGGACGTCACCGGTGGCGCAGACGGGTTTCCCCAGCTCCTCGCCAAGGCGGACGATGGTGCGGTTGAATTCCCGCAGGTCCTCCTCGCTCCGTGCCTCGCCGTTGCGGAGCATGAAGGCGTTGTTGCACAGGGGCTGAATTTCCAGATAGTCGTAAAAGGACGCGATGCGCTTCAGCTCGTCCCAGTCCTTGTGGTCCACGATGGCCCGGAACAGCTCGCCTGCCTCGCAGGCGGCGCCCACGATGATGCCCTCCCGGTGCTCCTTCAGCAGGCTCTTGGGAATGGTGGGCACCCGCTTGAAATATTTCAGGTTGGAAGCGGAGATCAACTGGTAGAGATTTTTCAACCCCACCTTGTTCCGGGCCAGAATAATGATGTGCTTGGGAAAACGGTTGGACTTGCTGCCCAGAGGCCGCAGCTTTTCCATCTCCTTATTGACGGCCTGGAGGGTATGGATCCCCCGCTCATGGAGCATTTTCCAGAACGGGATCAGCATGTAGCCCACCGTGGCGGCATCGTCGCTGGCCCGGTGGTGATTGAAGGCGGGCAGGTCCAGATGGTCCGCCACAATGTCTAACTTGTACTTGCCGAGACCTGGCAGCAGGTTCTGGGCTAAGATCAGGGAGTCCACATAGGTGGGGTCAAATTCCAGGCCCACCTTTTTGCAGCCTGCCCGGATAAACCCGATGTCGAATTCCGCGTTGTGGGCGGCCAAGGGCCGGCCGTTGACGAATTTCAGAAATTCCGTCAGGGCGTCCTTCAGCTGGGGGGCGTCCTTCAGCATTTCATCCGTGATGCCGGTGAGACCGATGATCTCCGGCGTCAGGCGGCGGTTGGGGTTTACAAAGGTCTGGAACCGTTCGCAGATCTCGCCATTTTTCAGAACCACCGCGCCGATCTCCGTGATGGCCTCCCGGTCCACCTTCAAGCCGGTGGTCTCAATATCGAAGCAGACGAACTCGTCGTCCAGTCCGCAGTCTCCCCGGCCATGGACGGCGATGCGGTCATCCACGTTGTTGATGAAGTATCCCTCCACGCCGTAGAGGATCTTGATCTTGTCCCCGGCGGCATGCCAGGCGTCCGGGAAGGACTGGGCCACGCCGTGATCCGTGATGGCAATGGCGGGATGGCCCCAGCGGATGGCCTCCTTGATGACCTCCTTCGTGTCCGTCAAGGCGTCCATATTGCTCATTTTCGTGTGGAGATGCAGCTCCACGCGCTTCACCGGGGCGGTGTCCTGCCGTTCCTCGTGCTGGATGACGTTGATGTGGTAGGGATTGAGCTGAATGTCCTTGCCGTCCCAGGTAGGCTCCATCTTTCCCTGCACGCACAGCCACATACCGGGATTGATCTTCCCATCCAGGCCCTTGGCTTCCTTTTCCGTCAGGTTTTTATGGACGGCCACGGAGCTGGTGTAGTCCGTCATCTCCACATGGAGCCGCCACATACCGGGCCGCCGGGTCTCCACACATTCCACGGAGAACACCTTGCCGCTTACCGTGGCATTGCCCATTTTCAGATCCAGCGTCTTCATTTCCACAGGCTTGACCTTGATGGGGTTGCCCATCAGGACCGGTCCCGCAGGACCTCCCCCGGACGGGGCAGCCGGCGCGGCCGCCGCCTTCCGCTGAGAGGGCAGCTGTTCCTCCTTTAGCGTGACCCGGAATCGCACCTCGTTCAATCCGTATCCGTTGCGGATGGCACTGTTCAGCTCGTCCAGATCCGACGGCTCCAGAGGGTGCTTCACGATCATCGCCAGCTCCATTGAGAGGGTGTCCTGATGGATGCAGGCGCTGGCGATCACCGTCCCCAACAGCTTTAGCCGCAGCTCTGGGGAGAGCTGCAGCTGTGCGAATAATTCAAAAAACGGTATCTCTTTCGACATGCGTCCTTCTTTCCCCTATCTTATGTAAAAGCCGCTTACAGCCTCAGCGTGTCGAAAAAGTCTTTTCGCCCCGCTGAGCAAGTTTTCAGAACTTCATAAAAGTTCTGAAAACTAAGGATTTCAATGGCGCAGGACACCCTTCTTGGGTTTCCCGCGCACACCCTTCACCCGCAAGGGGTATGCAGCATCCGTAAAGCGGCACAGCCGCTAACGGCTGCCCTACCTTACCGTCGCGGAGAATTTACCACTTTATCGACAGCTTACAGCTTTTCAATTTCCTCCATCAATGCGTCTACAAGCCGCTCCTGAGGCACCTTGTAAAGGATCTCTCCTTTGCGGAAAACCAGGCCCTCGCCTTTGCCGCCGGCGATGCCAACATCCGCGGCGGCAGCTTCTCCAGGGCCGTTGACGGCACAGCCCATCACAGCTACAGTGATGTTTTTCGTACAGTTCATCAGGCGGCGCTCCACTTCCTCCGCCATAGGGATCAGGTCGATCCGGGTGCGGCCGCAGGTGGGACAGGCAATGAGATTCACGCCCTCCTTCCGCAGGCCTGCCGCCCGCAGGATCTTTTTGGCGGCGTAGATCTCCTCCACCGGGTCCGCCGTCAGGGTCACTCGAATGGTATCGCCGATGCCCATGCACAGCAATCCACCGATGCCCATGGCGGACTTCACCATGCCCATGGAGGGTGTTCCGGCCTCGGTGACGCCCAGATGCAGGGGGTAGTCCGTCTGCTGGCTCAACAACGTATAGGCCCGCATGGTCAGCGGCACGTCGGAGCATTTCACGGAAATGCAGATATCGTCAAAATTGAATCGGTTCAGCAGAAGAACATGGCCCATAGCGCTCTCTACCAGCGCCTCGGCGGTCACACCGCCGTACTTGGCCCGCAGTTCCTTTTCCAAGGAGCCGCCGTTTACGCCGATGCGGATGGGGATGTTCTTTTGGCGGCAAATGTCCGCCACGGCCTTGACCTTCTCCTCCCCACCGATGTTGCCGGGGTTGATCCGCAGGGCGTCGATCCCCCGCTCGGCGCACATCAGCGCCAGCTTGTAGTTGAAGTGGATGTCCGCGATCAGGGGAATCGCGATCTGCTCCTTGATCTTGTCTACCGTCTTGGCAGCGTCCTCATCCGGAACCGCCACCCGGATGATCTCGCATCCGGCATCCTCTAATGCGTGGATCTGGGCCACAGTAGCGGCCACATCGTCGGTTTTCGTATTGCACATGGACTGGATGGATACCGGGGCGCCGCCGCCCACAGCCACCTTGCCAACCATCAATTTCTTTGTCATATTGATCGCCTACTTTACCAATTTGAATACATCTTGGAATGTTACCAGCAGCATAAAGCCCATCAGCAGGACAAAGCCCGCCGTGTTGATGGCCGCCTGATACTTCTCCGGTACCTTCCGCTTGAACAGTGCCATGGAAACTGCGTCCACCAGCAGGAAAAAGATCCGCCCGCCATCCAGCGCCGGTAGGGGCAGCAGATTCATCACCGCCAGATTCACGGCGATCAGCGCCGCGAAATAGGCGATGCTCTCCGCCGCGGCCAGCAGACCATTTTGATCGTTCTGCTCCGCTGTTTCCTGGGCCTCGGTGCCCACGTCCTTGATGGTGGTCACAATCCCTACCGGCCCGCTGAGGTCATTGAGTCCGGCTCCGCCGGTAACAAGCTGGCCCAGACTGAACCACACCATCTGCACAAAATCCATGGTCTGATACCAGGTGTAACGGATGCGGTTGGATACGGTGGCCGGGACAGGCAACCGCCCCACATACAGGCCAAAGCCCTGATAAGGCTCCCCCTTCTGGTCGGTGCAGGTCTGCCGGGAGACATTTTCCACCAGAATATGCTGCCCATCACGGACAACCTCAATATCCGCCGTTTCATCGGAATAGCTCAGAAACATCTGGGCGTCGCCGCTGAAATAAGTGCGCCAGCCGTTGATCTTGTAGATCTGGTCCCCGGCCTGTAAACTGTTTTCCCCGGTCCGGGACACCTCCGGGGCAAGGCCCGCGATCCCGTCCACGAAGAAGGTCCCGGCGCTGCTGAACAGGATCGCCACGATCAGCAGTCCCGTCAGGAAATTCATGAACGCACCGGCGGCTAAGATCACAAATTTTTTCCAGAAGCCCTGACGGGTGAAGGCCCGGGCATTGCCCGTGTCTCCGTCCTCCCCCTCCATGGCGCAGTAGCCGCCGATGGGCAGGATCCGGAAGGAATAGGCCGTCTCCCCCTTCTTCCGGTACCAGACGGCAGGGCCCATGCCGATAGAAAACTCGTTGACCTGTACGCCGCAGAGCTTTGCCGCCAGGAAGTGGCCAAGCTCATGCACGGCGATGAGCACACCAAAAATCAGGATCGCCGCTAGGATATAGACAAAACTCATGAATGTCTCCTTGCAAACGCGGACTTCACGACCTCTCGAGCGGCGTGGTCCGCTGATAAAATTTTCTCCAACGAGGGTGCTTGCGTCACCGGGACAGCCGCCCGCGCCGCCGCAACCAGGTCAGAAATGTCATAAAAGCCTATTTTTTCCGCCAAAAACAGCCGGACAGCCTCCTCGTTAGCGCCGTTCAGAATGGCGCAGGCCGTACCGCCCGCCTCGGCCGCCTCCTCCGCCAGACGGAGGCAGGGAAAAGTCTCCCGATCCGGCTCCGAGAAGGTCAGGGGTGGGCTGTTCAAAAGGTCCAGCGGCGGTGCCGGGTTCTCCCCTCGCTCTGGATAGGTCATGGCATAGCGGATGGGCAGTCGCATATCCGGCGTGCCCAACTGGGCGAGGACGGCTCCGTCCTTAAATTCCACCATGGAGTGAACGATACTCTGCGGATGCACCATGACGGACACCTGCGCCAGCGGCAGACGGTATAGCCGCATAGCCTCAATGACCTCCAGCCCCTTGTTCATCAGCGTGGAGCAGTCCACGGTGATCTTGGGTCCCATAGTCCAGTTGGGGTGTCGCAGGGCGTCAGCCCTGGTCATGCGTCCCACCTCGTCCCGGCCCATCCCCCGGAAGGGACCGCCGGAGCAGGTCAGGATCAGCCGCCGGATCTCCCGACGGTCGGCACAGCCCTGTAAGCACTGGAAGATGGCGGAATGCTCGCTGTCCACCGGTACGATCTCCGCACCGCAGCGGTCTGCCTCACTCATCACCAGTTCACCGGCGCAGACCAGAGTCTCCTTATTGGCTAAGGCGATACGCTTTTTCTCTCGGATGGCGGCCAGCGTGGCCTTCAATCCCACCATACCTACCACGGCGGTGACCACCGTTTCCGCCTCCGGGATCACGGCGGCGTCCACCAGAGCATCTGTACCGGCCAACACCTTTACAGTCGTGTCCTGCAAGCGAACTGCCAGTTCCTTTGCGGCTGCTTCCTCCGTCATCACCGCCAGGCGGGGACGGAACTTCCGGCACTGTGCCTCCATTCGCTCCACGTTGGAATTGGCAGTCAATGCCGCCACCTGAAGGCCTAACTGCTCCGCCACATCCAAGGTCTGTCGGCCGATGGAGCCGGTGGAGCCCAATATTGAGATCGTATTCATCATAGTATGTCCTCTATGTCTCTTAAAGCATACCCGCGCACACAAACAAATAGATCCACGGAGTGATAAACAGGGTGGAATCGAATCGGTCCAACATTCCGCCGTGGGTCAGGAAAATGTGGCTGTAATCCTTCACGCCCGCCTCCCGCTTGATGAGGGACATGGCGAGATCGCCCAATTGCCCGATGGCGTTGGTCACCAGACCGGCCAGGACCAGATTCAGGTAGTTCGGCTCGTAACCCAGCCACATCCGGGCCACCACACCCCAGAGCACCAGTCCCAAGGCGCTGCCGATCAATCCGGCGACAGAACCCGCCCACGTCTTGTGGGGGCTGACCGCCGGGGCCATTTTCCGCTTTCCGAACAGCATCCCGCCGTACATGGCAAAGCTGTCTCCCAGAAAAGCCACGCAGAATGGCAGCAGTACATACATCTTACCGTACAATCCGTCCATTCGCAGCAGGAAAATGGCGCTGTACATCATGGGGAACGCCGCGCCACCCATCATTGCTGTGGCAACATCGGCAAAGGGCATGGCGTTCGGCGTTCCGTAGCCCTTGACGGCAACGAAAAACAGGACCGTCAGCAGCACCAGCGGGATGCACAGGATCCGGATCATGCCCACGGACTGATAACTGTCATAAAACTGCCAGGTATGCGCGTCATAGATGACCCATTCCTGCGCCACGGCAGCCAGAATGGTAAACGCGTAGACACACTTGGGCACTTTCTTTCCCGCCGTGTGCAGCAGCTCATAGGCCGCAGCAGCGGTAATGCCGCATACCACGATTACCGTCACCCAGTCCGGACACAGCAGCAGCGCCGCCAATAGCAGCGGCAGGCCAATGATGACCACCAACCATCTTTGCAACATAGAATTTCAGTCCTTTCAACACCTGTAAGGGCTTATTTCTTCACACCGCCGAACCGGCGATCCCGGCTCTGGTAGGCGGTGATCGCCTTGTCCAGCTCCTCCTCATCGAAGTCCGGCCAGAGGGTATCCGTGTAATAGAACTCGGAATACGCACACTGCCACAGGAGGAAGTTGCTCAGCCGCTGCTCCCCGCTGGGGCGGATGATCAGTTCCGGGTCCGGGATACCGGCAGAGTCCAGATAGGTGGAAAACAGCGTTTCGTCCAGGTCCTCCGGCTTCCGCTTCCCTTCCGCACACTCCGCCGCAAACCGGCGGACAGCCCGAAGGATCTCATCCCGGCCGCCGTAATTCAGGCAGACATTGGCCTGAAAATCGTCCTTGGACAAATGCTCCGTGATCTCGTCCGTCTCGTGGGCCAACGCCCGCAGCTCCGGCGCGATGGGAGTCATGTCACCAAAGAAGTGGAGGCGGATATGGTCCCGCTCCATGGTATCCACAGCCTCCAGCAGATACTTCTTCAAAAGTGCCATGATAGCGGAGACCTCTGTCTCCGAGCGCTTCCAGTTTTCCGTGGAAAAGGCGTAGACCGTCAGGTACTTGACGCCGATGTTCTTGCAGTAGGTGGCGATCCGGCGGAAGGTCTCCGCCCCCGCCTTATGTCCCGCGGTGCGTGGCAGACCCCGCTGGGTGGCCCAGCGGCCGTTACCGTCCATAATAATCGCAATATGGCGAGGTGGGCTGGCAGCCCACCCCGCCGTATGCAGCGTGTTTCGTGTCTCGCTCATCAAATCTCCATCAGTTCCTTTTCCTTGCGGGCCAACAGCTCGTCGATCTTCTTGCTGCTGTCATCCGTCAGCTTCTGAAGATCCTTTTCCGCCTGCTTCAGATCATCCTCGGTGATCTCGGAAGCCTTTTCCTTCTTCTTGAAGGTCTCCATGGCATCCCGTCGGATATTGCGGATGGCTATCTTGCCGTTTTCCGCATACTTGCGGATCTGTTTGACCAGCTCCTTGCGGCGCTCCTCCGTCAGTTGGGGGAAGCTCAGGCGGATATTCCGGCCGTCATTCTGGGGATTGATGCCCAGATCGGAGTTCAGAATGGCCTTTTCGATGGATTTCAGTGCAGAACCATCCCATGGAGAGATCTGCAAAATCCGGGGGTCCGGGGTGGAGATCGCCGCGATTTGCTGAATGGGGGTGGGGGTGCCGTAGTAATCCACCATAATGCGGTCCAGCACGGCGGCGTTGGCACGACCTGCCCGGACGGAAGCAAAGTCCGCGGCGGCAGAGTCAATGCTCTTATTCATTTTTTCCTCGTAGATCTTGTAATCGTCTTTCAACATAGCTTGGTTCCTTCCTTTCGCGCCTTTATTCTTTTACGATCGTGCCCACGTTTTCGCCGCAGAGAGCCCGGATGATATTCTCCGGATCCTTCAGGGCAAAGAGCAGCACGGGAATGTGGTTATCCATAGAAAGAGAGGTTGCGGTGGTGTCCATCACCATCAGATGCTGGGCCAGCACTTCATCATAGGAGATGCTGTCATACTTGACGGCGGTGGGGTCCTTCACTGGGTCGGCGCTGTACACGCCGTCCACGTTCTTGGCCAGCAGGATCACGTCCGCGTCGATCTCAGCCGCCCGCAGTACTGCCGCCGTATCCGTGGAGAAATAGGGGTTGCCGGTACCGGCGCCGAAGATGACCACGCGTCCCTTTTCCAGATGCCGGATCGCCCGGGAACGGATGTACGGCTCCGCAATGGCCCGCATCTCAAGGGCGGTCTGCACCCGGACGGGGATGCCCTTCTGCTCACAGACATCCGCCACTGCCAGGCAGTTCATAACCGTAGCCAGCATACCGATGTGGTCGGCACGGGTCCGCTCCATTTTGCCGCCGCCGCTGTTCTTGGCGCCCCGCCAGAAGTTGCCGCCGCCGACGACCAGGCCCACCTGAACGCCCATGTCCAGGCACTTCTTGATGACGTCGCATACCTGACCAATGACTTCAAAATCCAGACCGGAATGCTTGTCTCCCGCAAGGGCCTCGCCGCTGATCTTCAATAGGACACGATGATATACCGGTTTTTCCATAATGACCTCCTGTGGCATGTAATAGTGGCATATAATATCAGTATCTATTTTACCTTATTTTCCGTCGTTTGGAAAGGGGGTATCCGAAGATTTTCACAGGAAAATTCCATGACCGGTTTTTGTTGGAATTCCGGTCTTTTTTCCGCCCGCAACCGATAGTTGACAGCCGGGTGGTAGCCAATAGCGGCCCCGTATGGTATACTGAAACCGAAATTCCACCGATACCCCCTATGGAAGGAGGACGCGATATGACACTTGGACAGCGCATCAGCCTGTATCGAAAAAAGCTGAATATTTCTCAGGAGGAGCTGGGTGCCCGATTGGGCGTCAGCCGTCAGGCCGTCAGCAAATGGGAAACCGATCTCTCAGCCCCGGATCTGAACAACCTGATCGGGCTGGCCCGGGAACTGGGCGTTTCCGTGGCGGAACTGACGGAAACGCCGGAGGAACCGGCGCCGCCGAAAAACGTCGGCAAAAAGTGGTGGTTCCTCCTGAGCGTATGCGTTCTGCTGCCGGTTCTGATTGCTGGGTTCCTTCTCTACCGGGCAAGCCTGGGACAGGTAGGTGATCTGGCGCGACCCGTATCGGACTTCTATTTAGAATGGCAGGTCCCCCGGCGTGACGGCCGGGAATGGTACGAGTTCCTGACCTTAGGAACTCAGGCGGAACCCTTTCCCTTTCACACCTCCCTCCACCTGACGGCCCCGGAGAAGATCGTCACGGAGGGCACCGATCTCCATTTGGCTGCCGTCCACCACGCGGTCTGCGGCGGGCTGTATGTGGATTACATCCACTTTCAGGCCGACCCGGAGCAGGGGCAGGCCGCCGGAGATACCATCTGTCGCATTTCCACCATGGCCCCCGGCTTCTGGACGCCCCGTGGCATCAGCGTCGGTGACGAAAAGTCCTTTGTGGTGGACGCCTATCACTCTGGCAAGGAGGATCAGGCGGATGGAACACTGCTGTACGGTCTCAAGGAGGAGGATGGGTATTCGCTGGTTCCTCATGACTATCTGTATATCTGGAGCGCCTTTGAGGAGGGCCGCGGCTATCAGACGATCTATTTCTTTATGAAGGATGGCCTGGTGGCGGGCATCTCCATGGAGCTGATGCAGGATATGGGAGACTTCTACGCCTCCGCCAACAATACCTCCACCTTCCCGGTGGATGAAAACGGCGACCCGGACTTCTCCCACCGGCAGGACCTCCCGCAGGAGCCGTTAGACGCCACCCGGCAGGTCTATATTGCGTGGAACCAGCTTGTGACCAACGAAAACCTCTCCGCCGAGGAACGGTACGCCTACCGCCGGGATGTTTTCACCAATCTGCCGGATATGGATTGGCAGGAATTCGGGAAACTGGGCGGTATCGACAGCAGTGGCACTATATTTGCCTTGCTGGATTGGCTCTCCCAACAGGAACACTACTCCAGTGGTGATATTTATTTCATCCAGCGCGGTTATGTTGCGCGCGGCATCGACGGCGCTTACGCGGAGGATTACTGCTATCTCCTCTCCCGGGCTCTCTTTTCTGATCCGGTGGCTTATGCCAAGGCGCTGGCCCGCAGCACTGCCGATGATGAGGCGGTGCAGACTCTGATTATGGGAGGCACCGCCTACGGTGCAGACTACTACCCCGCCGACTGCGAGACAGCAGTCTCTGCTCTGGACGCCGCCATCAGTGCCAACACCCTGACGGCAGAAGAAACCGGCTGGGCCAAGCTGCTGCGGTATTATCTGGTGACCCCCAGCGAGGACGGCAGCTTCGCCGACTATCCCAAGACCCCGGCAGAGCTGGAAAACTGACTACGTTTGTGCTCCCCGCTCGAAAAAGCGATCCAACACGGACAAAACCACGAAACCGTCTCCATGTTTGGCAAAACTAAGCACGGAGACGGTTTTCCTGACGGATCTTGACTTCCGCCGTCATCGTGATCGAAGTAAAAAGGACAGCCGCAATGCGGCTGTCCTTTTTTAGACGATATTCGGTGTTGGGCTTAGCCCTTGACCATCTTGGCGATCTCAGCAGCGAAGTCTTCCTGCTTCTTCTCGATGCCCTCGCCCTTCTCGAAGCGGATGGCATCCACGAAAGTGATCTTACCGCCCAGCTTCTTGGCGGCGTCAGCGATATACTGCTCCACGGAGCCGGTGAACACGTCGCTGCGGACGAACTCCTGCTGCAGCAGGCAGTTCTCGGAGTAGAACTTGTTCATCTTGCCCATG
>SAMEA104315439__coassemble_725_pt1 | contig 11758 bp, 15 predicted proteins | sample SAMEA104315439__metabat2_high_PE_013 | metagenome-assembled genome bin SAMEA104315439 (sample SAMEA104315439) | gut metagenome | biome: Monkey gut; feature: monkey-associated habitat; material: faeces | place: China | collected 2013 | reverse complement strand
TCTCCAGCCCGGAGTTTACCACCAACGGAATGCTCCGCAAATGCTGGCGGCGCATCGGCGGTAAGGTGTATCTCTATAAGGGCGGCACGGAGGGCGCGGCCAATACCGGCAACGAACCATACTCTGAGTTTTACGCCGCACAAATCGCCGCCGCCATGGGCGTTCACGCGATCCCCTACGGCTTATCCCGTTGGAAAGGCGTTCTCTGCTCCACCTGCGAGCTTTTTACCGACAAGGCGTATGCCTACCTCCCTATCGGCCATCTTGTTTCTAAGGGCGGCATGGGGGCTGTCAGGGCGTATTATGAAAAGATGGGAGATAAGTTTGTCAACGCGCTGAACGAAATGCTGGTGTTTGATGCGGTGATTTGCAATGTTGACCGCCATTTTGGAAACTTTGGTGTGATGATCGATAACCGGACGAATACCATCGCCGCCCCTGCTCCCCTGTTTGACCATGGCAATTCACTGTTCAATTATGCAGGCGCAGACACATGGACAGACGAGGCCGCGCTGGAGAAATATATTGAAACGCTCTACCCCAGCACATATGATGATTTCCTTGGCACGTCGGCAAGTATCCTGACGCCTGAGCTGCGCGAGAAGCTGCGGCATCTGCTGAACTTCAAATTTAAAAAACACTCACGTTACAATCTGCCCGAAAAACGCCTGCGGATGATAGAACAGCAGGTGCAGCGAAGAGTACAGAAGTTATTGGAAAAGTAAAGATATTTATCTCTTCATAATTGCTTTTCCTGCGTCTACAATTCCCTTGCCGACAGTTTTTAGATTATCTTTATTGAGGACAACTAAAGCAACTGCGCCAAACACACCGGCAATACCTTTCACTACCTTTGCACCGTTTTCCGTTGCCTTATGGTCATCTTTGTTCAGCACTCTCTTCTTGAACCTCTTCTGCTCCGCCATTATTCAATGCCTCCAATAATTTTTGCCCGCTAACTTCAAGTGCCACATAGTCATATGCCTTAGCTTCTTCCAAACAAATTGTCTTTTCCGCTGTTATATATTCTGCTGGATGATAAAAGAACATATCGGACAAATTGTCATGTATCCTTCCGATACTCTGTACCTTTTTGAAATCAAGGTTTTTCATAAACTGTTCTCCGAGACAAAAAGTCTCTTCAGCAGTTTTCATGTTCCCGCATATCGCATATGATGCCGCCAACAACTTGGTAGACTGCAGATACAAGTCATAATACTCCTGCATCTCTGCCACTTCACGATCTTTGCTTTCAAGATAACCTCTATGGCCCATTTCCCGCAGAAACCGACCGATAGCTGTTTTGGGAAGTACCTCAAATTCAGCAACTCGACGTTCTAACGTTTTTCCTATTTGAGCCTGCGCTACCAGAAGGTTCTGTCGGCTTGAATCAATTTGCATCGTGCGTTCTTGCCCTTCTGGCATAGAAAGTGCAAGCTTTATCCCGTTTTTACCGGCTTCAAGTAATCCAACGCGGTCATCCATCTGACCATGCTCGATACGTTTTACCGCAGTAAATGTTTCCTCAACGATAGCGGTGAGTTGAGCCATCTGCTGCTGTATAAGCATATTATGATAGCTCATTGACAAATCTTGAATAGGATTGCCATGAACCATCGCCTGCTCAGCAATTGGAAGAGGAGTAACCACCTGATTACGTCCGTTTTCGGCCACTTTCATCAGGGATGGCCACATTTTTCCGGTTTCTGCATTCTGCATAATGAAATATTCACCGGATTCATACGCTTTCTGAAATTCAGCTGGAATCTGTACAACATATTGGGTTCCTGCCTCAACCTTGGCAAGAATATCATTCATATTTATGGCTTGTACAAACTGGCCAAGCAAATTCTTATAATCAAAGTCTGGCGTAGCTTCTGTAATGTACAGCATTTTACCAGAAGCGGGTATCGGAACCACATCTGATTGCTCAACAAGAGCGTTATTTGCTGTATTGCCTATTTCGTCCATAGAATATACCTCCGATGCCTTATAAGTTCACAGATACAGACAGTTCACCGCCGAAGTTATTCATCGAAAAACGGCCATCTCCGAGGAGCAGTTCTTTTTCTATCTGGTAATCAAACGGATAGAAATATACCGCATTGCTCAAATCTGCAAAGGAGTAGTACCCACTATCGTCTACAAGCATCATTGTCCGAATCATCCAAGTCATGAATGAACATCAGATATGTGATCTGCTCGATCACATCCAGCGGATTCACCAGACCGCCCGTCGCAAAAATATCCCAAAGGCCGTCGATTTTATTTTTCAGTTCGCCTGTAATCATGAAGCCAAACCTCTCTATATTTTTATAAAACTTACAGTTCTTCCGCCTTGAACGTGGTATATCCCTCGTAATAGTAGCTGTGGTCGATACCCTTCATAAAAACCTCACGGCTGTTGACATCGTCGGTCAGAGCCACCTTCAGCAGCACCTTGATTTCCACATCTTTGATGGGGCTGCGCTCCATGGCCAGTAGGTAGTCCTCTTTATCGACCTTGCTCCAATCCACCACCTGCCCGATGCCGGCTTTCAGCATCTGGTCAAGCCACAGGCGGGTACTGCGGCCGTTGCCCTCGCGGAACGGGTGGGCAATATTCATCTCCACATACTTCTCGATGATCTCGTCAAAGGTGGACTGGGGCATCTTGTCGATGTTTCCAAGCGCCGCCTCCAGATACATCAGCGGCGCAAAGCGGAAATTGCCCTTTGCCAGATTCACCGTGCGCAGTTCACCGGCAAAGTCATAAATATCCTCGAAAAGCGCCTTATGAATGGCTTGCAGCGACGCGAATCTGCCGGGTGCCAGCTTGTCCAGAGAGCCGCTTTCAAACAGTTCTACGGCTTTCTTCTTGCTGATCCGTTCCTCCTCGCGGGCAAGCTCGGCGGAGTTGGTGATGCCAAGTTTATTTTCAAATGCCATTACGGGCCTCCATGTGTTTGTAAAATAGTTTCTCAGAGCGTATCCAGAAGATCGGCGTATCGCTCGCAAATGCTTTTTTCCAGCTTTTCAAAGGCCGGAATAAAGCGTCTGATGATCTCCGCCGCCAATTCCTTTGCGGCATTTCCATCATAAATGTGCGCCATATTGTTGCGCTGGGACAGCATATCCAGCCACACATCTTCCTCTATGCAAGGGTAATACTGGTACGCCTGCTTGATAATTTCACGAGGGGAGCCTGTCTTAGCTGCATCGATGCCTTCATAAGTCAGCAATTCTTTTAAGACCTTCCAACCCAATTCAAACTGAATGGAGAACTTATCAATAATGCCGCTGATGATAAATTCATTGCTAAGATCCTGCCGGTCGGAGAGCCGCAGAACGTCTAAATTTTTACGGTAGTTATCAAACTTTTTCATAGAGCAATACTCCCTCCTTGCTGATGGCTTCCCGCAATTCTGGGGACAAATCAGAACATAAATCTATCACATCAAAGGTCAGCAATGTATGCGTTTCTTCCTCAACATCCAGTCTGAAACGGCATACATTGCCTCCCTGCACAGCTAAATCAATATCGCTTGTGCGGCGGAAGTCCCCTCGTGCGCGGGAACCGAATAGGATCACTGTTTTGATGTGATGCCTATTTGCCAGATCAATGATCTGGCAAATAACCTTTGGATCAATTCCGTACTTTGTCATCACACCAACTCCTTTGATAAGCCTTCAAGCTCACTGACCATTCTGGTTATAATCTCACAAAATAATTATACCATAAAACGCCATCTCCACAAGCAAAAGAAAGAAAATAGCAGGGAAATATCAAATCTGCTTTAATAATTCCAATGCTACATTTCAGATTGGCAGACATAGCCGCAGGTGTTGACAACACAGGCAATTTGGTTAAGGTCAATAAAAACCTCCGGACGCCCGCGCGGAGGAAGCGTCTTGGCCTCCCATTTTGGCGCGGTATTTTGTCAGTCCATCTGTAGCTTTTCAAACTCCAGTTCCAGACGCCGTAATTCCTGCTCGACACTGTCCTCGCTCGACGCCAGAACGCTTTCCATGATGCGGGTGAGGTTCAATAGCATAAGTCGTAGTTCCCAGTTTTCTCTCGTAGTGGTATAATAAGTTTTCCACGTTTAAACTCAACTCCTCCGTCGTAGTTCCCAGTTTTCTCTCGTAGTGGTATAATATGACGAGAACAAGGGGGAAAGGTGAATATGTCGTAGTTCCCAGTTTTCTCTCGTAGTGGTATAATGGGGGAGAAAAGCGGGATACGGTCACTTGAGTCGTAGTTCCCAGTTTTCTCTCGTAGTGGTATAATAGGCGGCGCATGAACCGCCCGCCCGCAAAACGTCGTAGTTCCCAGTTTTCTCTCGTAGTGGTATAATCATGAAGAAGGTGTCCACCGTCCCGGCGAAGTCGTAGTTCCCAGTTTTCTCTCGTAGTGGTATAATCCCTGAGTAACAGCCAATTCGCCGCCAATGGTCGTAGTTCCCAGTTTTCTCTCGTAGTGGTATAATTTGTGGAGGTAGAATGATGCGTTTGTGTGAGTCGTAGTTCCCAGTTTTCTCTCGTAGTGGTATAATCCGTTGTTTGTCGGCAAGTCTGTGCTGATGGTCGTAGTTCCCAGTTTTCTCTCGTAGTGGTATAATCCGGGGAACGGCGAACGTTGCGAGAAAAACGTCGTAGTTCCCAGTTTTCTCTCGTAGTGGTATAATGATGATGATCGCCTCACCAACGCCGGTGGCGTCGTAGTTCCCAGTTTTCTCTCGTAGTGGTATAATAGGCGAAAATTGAGAGCGCAAATTCATCGCTTTTAGCACGTCCTTCTTATCAAAAGGCAGGCAAAATCGTAAAAATACGGAACGATTTCGATAAGAAGTCGTTCCGTATTTTTCTTAAAAAATCATCAGCTGCTCAAACTGCTGCGGCTTGTCGTATGGCGTCGGCTTGCCCACCAGCAGTTCAATGGCATTATACTGTTTTTCAGTGATCACCAGCATCCGCACAGAGCCCTTTGACGGAAGCGCCAGCAGAATTCTTTTCTTGTGGGTCTCCACGGAATCCCGGCCGTTGCAGACGCGGGCATACACAGAGTACTGCACCATGTGGTATCCATCGCCCACCAGAAAATTCCGGAACTGCGTCGCGCTGCGCCGCTCCGCCTTGGTTTTGACCGGCAGGTCGAACATCACCAGTATTCTCATAAGCCTATTCATACTGATGCAGCTCCAAGGGGATCAGCTCCGGCAATTCCAGCAGATTCTCCCCCGCTGTAACGCTATTGGCCAAAGCCATACACACCCGGTCGATCGACAGCATGACCCTGTATCGTCTGCCCGCCTGCTTCACAAGATAATTGGTGAGATTAAACAGCCTCGCTTTCTGCTGCGGCATCAGCACATCATCATCTTCCGTGAAATTCTGCGCCACATAGAGATCGACAATGGGGCGAAAGGGTTCGATCAGGTCATCCGCCAGATTGAAGTTGTTCAACTCGCTTCGATGGTGCAGTCCGATGCAGGGCTCCAAGCCATGCACAACAAGATTTCTGGCAATTCCGGCCCGCATGACCGCATAGCCGTAATTCAGCGCCGCGTTCCGGGGATCATCGGAGCCTCTGAAAAAGCCGTTTCCAAACAGTGTCGGAAAGTAGAGCGCTGCCGCCACCGCCTCCCGGTTGTCGCTGTCATTGGAAAGAACTTTTCCGGCCATTTGCTGAAGCTCCTGCCATTCTTCCTTCCCCATCAGGCGCAGACACTGCGCCTGATTTTGTATTTTCCGGACGACGATCTGCTGCCAAAGCTGCTTTTGCAGCGGCTTCCCCATCTCGCACTGCGATAGCAGCAGCTTGCGCTGACGGCAGAACTGGTTGATCGGGAGCAGCTGGCAGTTTGGCAAATGCTTCTCGTCGCACAGAAACACGGTGATTCCATGATCGGCCATCGCTGCTACCGCGTGGACAGACAGGGTGACTTGCTGAGATTCGATGAGAACAGACGAAATATCCTCCAACGGAACCGTGATTTTTTCCGCCTGTTCGATGACCAGCTGTTCTCGCTGTACACTGAGCCGCGCGGGGTTCGCCAAAAAGATATTCCGATATTCCATCTCAGCCCTCCTTGGAAAATGTCATCCGTTTTTCGGGGAGATCTACTTTGTAATAGTTTCCTAATACGTCCACCTGATATTTTTCGATGGATTGCAAGGTCTTAATGCCTAAGCTCGGCTGTAAGTATCGCCGATCATGGGTTTCTATCTGTATTGCGCCAACTGTAATTCCTGACGCGCGGTAATAATACATTCCCTCCTGCCGGACGATCTCCTTTTCGCCTGTACCGCCCTTGGCAAGATTCAGCTTGATCCCCTTGCGGCTCTGGATGCGTACCAAATCTCCCGGATAAAGTGAAAAAATAAAGTTTTCGTCCTTCATTTCTTTCCATTCTGAGTATGCCTTATACGCGACTACCGCCTTGTTAGGCAGGCTTTCCTTCTTCGTATCCGCCACATAAATGGGAACGAAATAGTAGCCGTCGTCCTCCACATAAAATACGTCGATCCGCACCATGCTGCCGTTGGCCGCGATGCCGTCTCGAACCGGCAGTCCCACCGTGGCCTTCTCGCAGATCTTCACCTTGTCGACCCGCGGCCCCGGCGAACCATCTTTCTTGGGCTTATAGAACGGCTGGACAAAGGCCTTCGCGCCATCGCCGCCGAAATCTTTCAGCCGCGCCAGCAGCGCATCGTACAGCAGCGTATCACTTGCCGGATTATAATACCCCTCGATCTCACCGAATTTATTGAGTTTCAGATTCGTCAGCGGTGTTTTCGTCACGGTGAAGCCATCGCCGCCCTTGCTGCTGCGGATGGTCTCTGCGTGGGCCGCGCCTGTCACTTTATGATTCGGCATTCTGGAAACAAAAACAGGCTTGATCTCCTCGTCGCTTTCGTATGTCTCAAGCTTCAGCAGGTCGATCTGATGCCGAGGGTCGATGGGGTCGAGCCGGGCTTCCAGCTCCTGACGGAAGCGCTCCCACGGCTTCGGGAACGGGTCGCGCCGCGCTTCCTGCGGCAGTTCGATCAGTTCGCCTGTGGCGGGATCGACATAGCCCGCAGGCGATCTTTCCCATGTTTCCCGGTGCTTGTTGTACGCAGTCAGGCGCTGTACCAGACCGGGGGTGGTCGCGGCGATCACCGCGGCGTCCAGACAGTGATGCAGGTCACCGTCCTCGCGGATCTTCTGCACGCCCCAGCGGCCCCGGAGCATGGCTGTGACCGCGCCGTTCACCGCCTGCACCGGCTTTTTCCGGTAGTTGGACTCCGCAAAGGCGAGGTGATCCCGGATCAGGTTATAGACGGCTCTTGTGATGTACTGCGTGTCCTTGAGGTTCCGGTCAATAAATCCCGTGCTTTCCTCCTCGGTCAGCCGCCTTTTCAGCAGCTTCTGCCGCTTGCGGTAATTGTGGATCAAATTTTCCACCCGCACCTCGTAGCCGTGCCAGCGCGCTTCGTCCTGTCCGAAATACTCGTAGGGCAGGCGGTTCCCCTTCTGCCGGTTTTCGCTGGCCAGCACCAGGACCTTATTCTGATAGCTGTCGTCAAAGCAGCGGCTGTATGGGATGATGTGATCCACATCCGCATAGCCCGGCTCGAACAGGCGGGCGATGTCGAGGTTCTGTCCAGAATACAGGCACACGCCGTCCTGCTCCCGGTACAGCTTGAACTTTACGATGTCCAGGCCGGTGGCGTGGTCTCCCTTATATTCCGCGATCTGATCCTTTGCCCGCTCGTTGGCCGCGCGGTTATCATCCTGACGCTTTTCCATCTTGCGGCGCTCATCGAAGGTCCGGCTCATTTCACGGGCCAGCTCGATGCGCACCACATCCGGCGGGCCGTAGGTGCGGACCACCGCGTTGATGACCTTGATGGTCTGGGATACCGCTCTGCGGACCACCGGGTTCGTGATCTCCTCCATATCCGTTAGGGAAAGCCGATTCTTCCGCTGTTCCGGACGCAGGCCCCGATGATCGCCGTAGACCCGCGTGCACGCTTCATCGTAGCGCAGTCCTTCTTCCAGCAGCGGTATGAGCTTCTGCATTGCCCGAACGGAAAGACTTCCGTATTTGCTGAAGGACAGCGGCAGTAGCGCCTCGTCAAACTGCGGCGGAATACCGGCCTCCCTCAGCGCCGCTATGCGCTTCGCGTCACTTTTGCACTCCGTCAGGATGGTGGCAACGGCATTGAGTTGCTCCTCGGTCAAGGTGCCGATCGCACCCTTGCCCACCTTGTCCAGCGCCGTCCGCAGCTTGTGGTAGGACTGCATCTGCGGCCACTTGCGCTTCTCTGCTTCCTCTTTCGTTTTCTCGCCGTAATAGAGACCGTGAAAGAACACATCGTCATCCAGATTCAGTTTCTTGCGGATCTGCCCGTAACTCAGCGATGCCGAACGGAGCGCCGCGCTTTTCAGCACTTCGCGCTGTGCGGCGTCCAGCGGCTCCGGCGGCATGCCCATGCCGGTCAATCGCATGCGGCTCAAGTCCTGCAAAAGCTTGAAATACTCAAATGTGTAGGTCGCCTTTGCCGCTCTCTTCTCATCCGGCTCGAAGGTGCAGGCACCTACCCTTTCTCCGATGCCGCCGGAAAAGGGACTGTCCCCGCCGGGGCCTTCATCAAAGCTGCGCTGGCTCTCCAGAATGGAGAGATAGTCGGTCTCCATATCCTCGTCCATCCAGACCGTGCCCAGCCTTCTCTGGGCGGCGAAGATCTGCCGCACCTCGTCCACGATGGCCGCGCGCTCCACGGTGAACCTATAATCCTCCGCCTTATTGCGAGTCTGGTGATAGCGCGTGCCGTCCGGATGTTTCTGCCAGAACCGCTCGTCCCAATACATCATTTCGCCTACCGTGCGGTATCCGTGCTCGGCCATGCAGCGGCGGTTTTCTTCGATGGCGGTCTTGACCTTCCCCGTCTCCTTTTCATCCTTCGCCGCCTCCGCGGTGCTGTTGGATTTGTAGCCGCGCCGCTGGGCAAGATGGATCAGCACCCGAACCGCTTCCTCCTTGGTGAGCGGGCGATCCAGTGCCTCAGCGCGCAGCTGGTAGGGCGATTTTTGGAAGCCGCCGGCGGCATACATGGCCTGAATATCCGCAACCGGCATGATGCCGCGCTGCTCCATCAGGTAACGGATGCGTTCTAAGCGGTGCCGATGGCGGCGCAGGCGGCGCCGGGCGCTTCTTGCGTCCCGCCGGGGGGCCGCAAGGCTGGCGCCGGTTTTTGGCTGCTCCGCCTTGTCAAAAATACGCACGCCTAAGTCCTGGATCCGGTCAGGCTCTCCGTTTGGCTGATTTCGGAGGACTGCCCAGCCGACAGAACCAATGCCTATGTCCAATCCAAGCGCATAATGAAATTCCGACATCTGAGAGGGCTCCTTTCCTAAAATACGAAGATACCCCGGCCAATAAGGCCGGGGTAGGGCTTCGAGGTGTTCTACCTTATCGTAGTAACACGATTTTCCCTCGTAGTGGTATAAGGGTATATATAATATATCCTTTTTCGCCAAAAATGTCAACACATACTTAATTAACCTCGTGTAGGACAACCAATGAGAAATTCGCATTAAGCGATATTGTTACTTTCTCTTCGTGATTTATTGCTATCGGTTATATCCATTTCACCTTCTGCCAAATTCTCGATTGCATCTCTTTGATTTCATCCAAATCAGATTGACGGACATAGCCACAGGTGTTGGCAACACGGGCGATCTGGTTGATGTTGTTACCGATGGCTGACAACTCATGCAAAAGGTCAATAAAAACCTCCGGACGCCGGGGCTTGATTTTCTGTCCCACGATCAACAGGCGCAAAAAAGTCTGCGTGGTCAGTCCGGACGCGACGACCTGATCTTTCAAATGCTTGAGTTCTTCGTCGTTTAAGCGCAAGGTAAGCGCATGGTTTCTCTGGCGCATGGATTTTCTCCTTTCATCGGGGATTTTAAGGGGTTGCCCCCTTAACAAGCGCATTTGGATAGCCAAATGCTATGCTTGCGAAAGCAGCTTCTGTATAGCGGTTTCATTTTTGTGACAACGCTGTTGTAAAATTAACTTCTTGATTTATTGGTGTCCAATAGGTATAATAATTGCGAGAAACTTTTGAGGTGAATGACCGTGCTGCACGAGGAACGAACTGCAAATATTCTTATCAACAAGGCGGGTGGAAACGCCGGGCCGGATGCCAATGGCTACCGTGTGGCTCTGCCATCTGCCTGGATGAAGGCCCTGGGCATCTCTGAGGGCAGCCGCACCGTAACGCTGCAATTCGATGGGGAAAGCATCACCATCCGCCGCCCTGCCGTGTCTGATTACGATGCCTTTCTGGCCAATGCCCGAAGCAGCGCTCACGCCCTCCTGATCCTGTACTACTACGATGGGAACAAGCTCTGTACGAAGATCTGCGCTGACCAAACCACTCATCAACTTGCCATCGAAAACGAGGCCAGTTCTCCCCTTTCCACCGCTTTCGGCGTGAACCGCAAGCCCACATGGGACGATCTGCAAATCTTCTTGAAAGACCGCTGTGTGCCGCAGGAGCGGGACGGTTTGAAATATTACCTGTCTGACTTGGGACTGGACTGCTATGACCCGCTGGCGATCATCCGCAAGACCGAAGGGCGCATGGCAGAGGATTCGTGCTGGATCAAAATTGTGGAGGGCTGAATATGTCGATCAGACTGACAACGGGAAGCCGCATCGCGGAAACTTCGTCTAAGGGCAATCAGGAAAAATGGCTGGCAGATGGCCGCTGGTACAAGCTGGATCTGTTCGGCTACGAGGGACTGGCTGAAGCCGTGACCTCTGCGCTGCTGGCACAAACCAATACCGGCGCGTTGGGTTTTTGCTATGTGACCTACCGCATGGAGCGGCTGGAAGTCCACGATCATACCCGCAACGGCTGTTCCAGTGCCAATTTTCTACGTCAGGGCGAGGCCATCCTGACCCTTGCGGAGCTGCTGCGAAAAGGCGTTGGCCCGGACTGGCAGACCGCGGTAAACCGCCTGCCCAATCTTCAAAGCCGCCTTGCGTGGTTGGTGGAGCAGGTTGAGCGGCTGACGGGACTTGACCGCTTCGGCACCTATCTGACGCTGCTGTTCGAGGTGGATATGCTGTTCGGCAACGAGGACCGGCATCTGAACAACATCGCTGTGCTGCGCTGCGGTGATGGCTTTGACTACTGCCCCATCTTCGACTTTGGTGCGGGCCTGCTGTCCAACACACGGGACTATCCCATGGAGATCGAGCCGGACGCATTGGTGCGGCAGCTCAAGGCTCAGCCCATGAAAACGGGCTTTGTCCGACAGGTCCATGCGGCCCAAAATCTCTATGGGCCGCAGCTTCGCTGCGACTTTGCCGAAAAAGAGATCATGGCGGCCCTTTCAGAGCCGCTGGAGTTTTACGCCAAGCGGGATGCTCCCTATATCCGTGACCGTGTGACGGCTTGCATCAAATTCCAGCGGAAAAAGTTATTCTGATTTTCTGCCGTCCTCCCGCAGCCACGCGCCCCTCAGCACCATGCGGAGATACGCCGCCCGCCCGATGCCGTGGTCCTGCGCGGTGCGGGTGAGCCGCTCATATTCTGCCTGCGTCAAGCGGAGATTTACCTGCTTTTCCCGTAAGTTCTCTTTGTTCTTCATCTGATGATCCTCCCTATTATTCTTTTTTCGGCTTGGTATATATTTATCTCAGTATCGCTCTACTCAGTCTTATTAGACGCTGAAAATCAGCGTTCAGGTGCGCTGATTTTCAGCGTTCTTGAA
>SAMEA104315439__coassemble_696_pt1 | contig 12056 bp, 7 predicted proteins | sample SAMEA104315439__metabat2_high_PE_013 | metagenome-assembled genome bin SAMEA104315439 (sample SAMEA104315439) | gut metagenome | biome: Monkey gut; feature: monkey-associated habitat; material: faeces | place: China | collected 2013 | reverse complement strand
AGATCGATACATTGGGGGCCAAGGCCCAGCGTCGGGTGCACCAGCACCGGCGTATCGAAATCCTGCCGGGAAAAGGCGTGTTCCAAGTCGCAGAGGAACACGATGGGAAATTCCAGGCCCTTGGATTTGTGAATACTCATCATCTGAACGCCGCCACTCCCCCCGGTGGTTTTCACAGCAGGGGCCTGCCCAGCATCAATGAGCCGCCGGAGTTGGGTGATGAAGGCGAACAGCCCCCGGTAGCCGCTGCTCTCAAAGCGTTCGGCATGGCGGGTCAGGGCTACCAGATTTTCCTGCCGGACGCCGCCCTCATCCATAGCGCCGAAGATGCCCGGCAGATGCAGTGTATTGTAGATGTGCCACAGCAGGCGGCACACGCTCATGTCCGCTGCTGCATCCCGCAGTCCGGTCAGCGTTGTCAGGAACGCATGTACGTCCTCGCCGCCGTCCGCCAGCAGAGCGTCATAGAAGTCTCCCTCCCGGTCACGGCTGCGGATCTCCGCCAAACGATCCGGCGTAAAGCCAAACACCGGGGAGCGGAGCACGGCGATCAGCGGCACATCCTGCCGGGGATTGTCGATGATCGCCAACAGAGCCAGCGTAACAGAGATCTCCGGGGTCTGGTAGAAATCGCCGCTTTCCTCAAAGGAGCAGGACACTTCCCGCTCCGCCAGCGCTTGGGCGAAGGCGGCGGACCGGCTCCCCGGAGAGCGCATCAGGATCACGATGTCCTCCGGGCGGCAGGGCCGCAGCGTGCCATCCTCCCCGGTGACGGGATACCCCTCATCCAAAAGCTGACGGATACGCTGCGCCGTGAACCGGGCCTCCGCCAGCAGCCGCTTCACCGGGCGGTCATTTGCCGCCGACTTCTGATGGGCGGAGATGAGGTGGAATTCCGTCTCGCAGTCCTTCCGGGGCGGGTAGTACTCCGCGCCGAAGTGGAGGGACTCGTCCTCGCCGTATTCCATCTCTCCCATCTCCGCCGACAGGATGTTGGAGAAGATGAAATTGGCCGTGTCCAGGATCTCCTTCCGAGAGCGGAAGTTTTTGGACAGCAAAATTTTACGGTTATCCCCTTCCGCTGCGTTTTCAGCAGGTGTAAAGCGGCGATACTTGTCTAAAAAAATCGTAGGATCCGCCAATCGGAACCGGTAAATGCTCTGCTTTACGTCTCCTACGGTAAAGAGGTTTTTGCCCTCACGGGACACCGCCCGGAAAATGGCGTTCTGCACCTCATTGGTGTCCTGATACTCGTCCACCAGGATCTCCCGGTAGCGGCCCGCCACCTGACGGCCCAGTTCCGTAGGCGCGCCGTCTTGCTCCACCAGCAGGCGAAGGGCCAGATGCTCCTGATCGGAGAAGTCGGCGCAGTTCATCCGCAGCTTTTCCGTCCGATAAGCGTCGGAAAAGTCTGCCGTCAGCTTCAAAAGGGCTGTCATGGCAGGGGCCATGGTCTGAAGGTCTTCTAAGGCTTCCGTATCGCTGACCGCCAGCATGGGAGCCAGCTTTTTGGCGGCAGCCTTGGCGTTCTCCCACAGCCCCTTCAATCTCACGACCTCCGGGTCCTCGGTCATTCCCTTCGGCGTGGTGAGCCGGGGAAATTCCAGTCCATCCAGAGAAACGCGGGCGGCCTCCCAGTTCTGTGCTGCCGCCAAGGGTGCGAAGCTGCGGCTGGCCCGCAGGAATTTTTCGCCATATCCCTTATAGAGATCCCCGCCCACGGTGGACTGTCCCGCTTGTCGCAGCGCCTCCATGTGGTGAAATCCCTTTCGACGGATGACCGCCAGCAGCTCGGCGGCGTAGGGCGTTTCGTTAAAGTCTCCGCCGCGTTTTTCCCAGACGCTTACGTTCTCCGTGAGCCACCGGTCCGGATCAGCGTGGCTTTGCAGCTTTTCGTAGGTTTCCAGCACCAGATCCTCCAGGGCGCTGTCGTCCCGGCCCGCGCCCAGCGTATCCGCCAGCAGTGCGCCGCCCTCGTCCAATTCCTCGTAAAACCGCTCCAGCACCCGGGTCAGCACCCGCTGACGCAGAAGCTTTGCATCATTCTCGTCCAACACCCGAAAATCCGGTGTCAGGGTATAGCGCTCTCCCTCCTGTGCCAGAAGATGGGTGTTCTCCCGCAGCAGCGCCGTGCAGAAGGCGTCCACAGTCTTGATGTCCGCCTGATACACCCGCAAAAGCTGGCTGCGGAGATGTCGGTCCTCCGGAGCCTCCGCCATCCGTTTGGACAGTTCGGCGGCAATCTTGCTCCGCAGCTCGGCGGCGGCAGCCTTCGTGTAGGTGATGATGAGGAAATCGTCGATATGACAGTGGTCCTCCGTCACATACCGAAACAGCCGCTCCACCAGCACCTTCGTCTTGCCGGACCCGGCGGCGGCGGACACCAGCAGACTGCCGCCCCGGTTTTCCACAGCCGCTTGCTGCTGCTCCGTCAACTTCAGCTTTGCCATGGGTCACCGCCTCCTTCCTCAAGCTCTTTCCAGAATTCCTCCGGCTTCACCGGCAGGATATATCGCAGACGGTCCCGGTCCCGTCCATCCCGGAACTGACAGGCGGAGACCCAGTCGCAGAAGCGGCACTGGCTGTCCTCCTCGCTGTGACAGCAGGGATCCGCGTCGATGTTGCCGCTGCGCAGCTCGTCGGAGATCTGGCCCAGCAATTTGTCCACATACGTGCCCAGCTTCCCCAGCCGGGCGGCGGAGGCAAGGCTCCCGGAGAGGTTCCCGTCCTTGTTGATCCGCAGCGGCAGATAATGAGGCTCCGTCAGGGCCTCGTGCTCCATAGCCTGCAACACCGCCGGATCCTCCAAGAGAAGTCCGGAGCGCTTCAGTGTCTTTTCCCGCTCCTTTTGCAGAGTTTCCTGAGAGATCCCCCGCTCCGCCGGCAAAATCTCGTCCCTGGCGGGGAGATACAGCACACCTGCCGGTTCGATCTCTTTTCCAAAATATTCCGCTCCCTCCTTTTGCAGAGCAAAGAGGTACAGCAGCATCTGAATATCCAGTCCCATGCGGACGTTGGCCAAATCGAATTTCTTCTTGCCGGATTTGTAGTCCACCACCCGGAGGTACAGCTTATCGTCCTTGATCCAGCCGTCCACCCGGTCCACCTTGCCGCCTACCCGCAGTTCCCCGTCCGGGCGGGAAATGGTGACGGCAGGCAGCGTTCCGTCCTTCCCGCCGAATCCCAGCTCGAAGGCCATAGGGACGAAATCCGAGTGGCGCAGTTCCTCCGCCACCTGGTCGATGATAGCGTAGGCGTTGGTCCGCAGGCGGTTGAACAGATACCGGAACCGGGGGGTACGGTTCTGAAAATTGTGCAGCTCCTGTTCCGCGTATTGGTCGATGTATTGTCGGGTCAGGCGGTGAAGTTCTTTGTTATCCACCACGGCAAAGCCGCCCTGACCCAGCACGTCCCGGGTGACATTTTCCAGCAGATAGTGGAGAAACGTGCCGATCTGGGGCGCGTCGAAGGAGGCCGGTTCCCGGGGCTTGGCCCGCAGGCCGTACTCCATGAAGTAGGCAAAGTGGCAGGAGCGCAGCCGCTCCAGCCGGGAGGCGGTCATGGAGACCCGCTCTCCGTAAATGGCCCGGACCGCGGCGGGAGACAGACTGCCCCGCCGGGCCGCGGCAGCCCGCTCCATGGCGCTTAAATGCCGGGCACAGTCCGGCTCCTGCTGAAAATATCGCCACAGGGGGCCATCAGGATCCCGTCCCGCCGCTTCCAATGCCGGTTCAACAGCTGACAGGCGATATACCTTGTCAGTCGGTTCGTGTTCCACACGCAGTTTCGGGAACAATTTCCGCAGCCGCTCCACCACAAAGGCGGGACGAAGCTCGCTGCCGGAAACATCCGTAACCGGATAACTCACCGTCAGGCCCGCCGTGGGCTGGGCAAGCGCGGCGTAGAGGTTTTGCAGTTCAATGCCCATCCGCTCCATGCCGGTAGGGGCCAGTTCGATCCCCCGGAGGGCCAGCGCCTGACGGTCATCCTCATTCAGTAGGCCGCCGCTCTGACCGGGGTCCGGCAGCACATGGTCGTTGGCTCCCAGCAAAAAGAGGTAGCTTGTGGTGTGCCGGTCGTTCCGGGTGATCTCGCTGACGGACACCTGATCCAGCGCCACGGGGATGGTACCCACGCTGTACTGGGTCAGCACCAGTCGGAACAGCCGCTCAAACTCGCTCTGTTCCAGGCGTTCTTCCCCTAAAATTTCCACAAACTGATCCAGCACACCGCAGAGGATCTCCCATAGCTGGGCAGTCTCCTCCGCCTCCTGCATCCGGCCTGTCTCCGCCTGCGCGTGCATCCGCTCCGTCAGGGCCGCTTCCAGCTTCAGTTCTTCCATGAAGCCATACAGGGTCTCCACATAACCCCGGGCCGTCTCCCCGGCCTTCAGGCCCGCTGCCAGACGCTCCAGCGGCTCCCGCACCCGGCGGCGTAGTTCGTTCACTCGTGTCAAAACGGTCTGCCGCCGCTGGTCCCACGGCGCGCCGTAGCCGTCCGGGTTTTCCGTCCAGTCCTCGTCACGAAGCCACGTCTGGCCGTGGATATCCCATTTCAGAACATAGTTTTCCAGCAGGTCACATTCTTCCGCCGTCAGGCCCGCCAAACCGGTTTTCAGCCAGCGGAACATGTCCTCGTACTCGTAGCCGTTGGAGATGGAGGCCAGCACACCGGTCAGCAGGCTCAGCACCGGCTTTTCCAGAATGTCGCTGCGGCGGCTGAGATACACCGGGATCCCGTACCGCTCAAACACCGTTTCGATGGTCCCGGCGTACTCCGTCATATTCCGGGCCGCCACGGTGATGTCCCGGCAGCGACACTTCCCCGCTGCCAGCAGGCAGCGGATGTCGGCGGCGGTCTGCTCCACCTCGGAATAGACGGTGGCGGCCTCTCGGAGCCGGATGGCGGCGCTGTCACCCTCGTAGGGAAGATTCTCCCCGAAGAAGCAGCGTTCCAAATGGCCAAGAGCTGACGGGTCCTCGTTTGTTAAGGACAATAGCTTTACAGTTTTTCCCTCAGAAGCGGCCAACCGCTCCAGCATGGACATGGTTTTCAGCGTGGGTTCAAAGATCTCCTCCCGGCTGTTGACTTCTCCAAGCAACGTGATCGTAACAGACCGGGCCTGCCGTAGAAAAATTGCCAGTGCCCGCCGCTCCTGGGCATTGAAATAGGTAAAACCATCGATGAAAATGTCCTTGTCCCGCACATAGCCGGACTCCTCCAAATGGTCACAGAGCTTGGTCATCCGATCCCGGGCATCCAGACCGGGGCGACGGAGCCGGGCCTCATAGGTAGCGTAGAGCAAGCTTAGATCCGTCAGCTTGTCATGGGTGGCACCGTCCATGTCCTGCGCCTGCTGGTACAGGGCCTCCGGGGTCACCTCGTAGCTTCGCAGCTCGTCGAACAGCGCCAGCATCTGTTCCAGAAAGCCCACCTTTTGCGAGGGCTTCCGGTACACGGTCATCTGAGGGGCCGTTTCTAACAGCGCCCGCTGGAGAGTCAGCAATTTGCCGCCGTTATCCAGCGTCACATCCGCGATGCCGCCGGTGATGCTCAGCACCCGCTCGCCCAGCCGCCGAAAGCTTAACACCTCGGCATGCCGGCTGGCGGTATCGCCGCAGGCGCGGCATACGTCCACCTCCGCCTGATGGGAGGCATGCTCCGGCACCAGCAGGATCTGCTGGCTGCTCTCCCCCAGTTCTGCCATCCGCCGCAGCATGGTATCCGATTTTCCCGTTTTGGCACGGCCGATCAAGATCGTCAGCATAGTGACCTCCCGCAGTTTGTTTTTTCTCCATTCTATCACAACGCCGCCGCCAAAAACAGACCCGATTGCCTTTTTTTCAGTGCCATGTTACAATGGCTTCGCTATAAATTCTGACATACAGGAGTGATCGTCATGCCCCATATCCCGCAGGGCACCACGGATACCGTGACCCTCGAGCTGTTTGATCCGGCGTTAGACACCGCGCTGCGCCCCTCCCCGGATTATGATGTGAGCCGCTGGCTCTATGTGCCCAATACCTATTCTGAATACCGTTACATTCTGGGCACCCGGGGCCAAAGGCCTCTGATCTGCGTGGGGATCAACCCCTCCACCGCCGCGCCGGACGCACTGGATCCCACCTTGCAATCCGCCCAGCGCATCGCCCTGAACAACGGTTACGACAGCTTTCTCATGTTCAATGTCTACGCTCAACGGGCCACCCGGCCGGACGATATGGAGCGGGTGTGCAACGGCGCTCTCCATGATGAGAACCGGAAAGCCTTCCGCTATCTCCTCTCCCTCTCGGAGACCCCTGCTATCTGGGCCGCCTGGGGGAACATCATCGAAAAGCGCGATTATCTCATGGACTGTATGCGGGATTTCGCCGCTGACGGTCAAGCCGCAAATGCTCAATGGTTCACCGCCGGGCCGCTTCTGAAATCCGGTCATCCCCACCACCCCTTATATCTGAAATCCACTACTGCATTGCAGCCCTTTGATATTGACGCTTATCTGCACCGCTGATCCAGCCGCCCGTCTGGATTTTCGGACGGACGGTTTTTCTTAGGGCTTCCCTTGTCAAAAAAACACAAAAGTCCTCCGCTGAACAACGCCGAATTTTGGTGAAGCGGCGGCAGATTGGTTATTGAACATTCAATTTCTGCGTGTATAATGAATTATTATTCATGTGCATTCATGGAGGCCGTTTATGAAAACCTACGAATTTAAATACGGGCACGGATCTGTGTCCCTTTCTCTGAACGAAGCGGATATTCTGGCGGAGCTGCATGGAACGGAGACGCCGCCCATCAGCGACATCCGTTCTGCCCTGTTCGCCTCGCTGGAGCAGCCCATCGACAGCGCGCCCCTGCGCCGGCGGGTCCGCCCCGGAGACCGGGTAGCTCTGGTGGTCAGCGACATGACCCGATTCTGGATGCGGCAGGATCTGGTGATCCCCCATCTCGTTGACTATCTCATTGACGGATGCGGCGTACAGCCGGAGCATCTGACCATCGTGGTAGCCAACGGCACTCACATCGGCGGCGATGAGCAGGAGCTGCGGACACTGGTCACTGATGGCGTCTATGACCGGGTCCGTGTGAAGAATCACGACTGCGAGGCCAAGGATCTTGCCTATCTGGGTACTACGCCCCATGAAACACCGGTGTGGATCGACCGCACCGCCGCGGAAGCGGATCTGGTGGTCTGTTTAGGCGCCGCCACCCATCATGTGATGGCCGGCTTCGGCGGTGGACGGAAGAGCATCCTCCCCGGCATCAGCGGCTTGGAGACCATCCGCCACAACCACGCCTATTCTCTGGACAGCACCAAGCTCCGCACCAATCCCGCCATCGGAAACGGTGTGTTGGCGGGAAACCCGCTGCACGAGGATATGTGCGAGGCGGCGTCACTGGTGAACAACCTCTTCATGGTGAATCTGGTGATGAACGCCGACATGAAGCTCTCGTATATCTTCTCCGGCCACTACCTGACCTCCTGGGAGCGGGCCTGTACCGCCGTGGACGACATTTACCGGGTGGATATTCCCTGCCGGGCAGACGCTGTGGTCACCAGCTGCGGCGGCTTTCCCAAGGACATCTCCCTCTATCAGGGCACCAAGACCATTGACAATGTGGAATCCGCGTTGAAGCCCGGCGGTACGCTGGTTCTGATGATCGAAGCGCCGGAGGGCGGGGGCCCCGCCGAGTACTTCGACTGGAGCAAGAATTTACAGGACGGCTCCATTGAACAGCGTCTGCGGGAGGCCTTCACTGTGGCGGGCTATATCTTCTTCCTGAACTGTGAGCAGGCCCAGCGGTACCGCATTTTCATGTATTCCTCCATTGATCCCCAGACCGTTGCCCCCATGGGGATCCACGCCTTTTCCGACATGGACGCCTTACTGAAAGCCGCGGAACTGGACGGAAAATCCACCTATGTCATTCCCAACGGGTCCACCGTGATCCCCCGGGTGAAAGGAGAAACGCTATGAGACCTGCAAAATCATATATCGCCAAGCGCTTTCAGAATTCCGATGCCGGGCTGAGTCTGGACACCGACGCGCTGGCCCGGTATTCGGACATCATTGATCTCAGCATCGGCGACACGGACTTTATCACCGATGACGCCATCATCGACACTGCCTTCCGGGAAGCAAAAGCCGGATACACCCACTATGGAGATCCGAAAGGCGACCCGGAGCTGATCCGCTCCGTTTGTGACGCCTGGCAGTCGGATTTCAAGCAGCCTCTCTCCCCGGATCACGTTCTGGTCACCGCTTCCAGCAGCATGGGAATGGCGCTGGTGATGCTGTCCGTCCTGGACCCCGGTGACGAGGTCATCGTCTTTTCCCCCTACTTCTCCCTCTACCGCACCCAGGCTGAACTGGCCGGAGGAGTGTGCGTAGAGGTCCCCACCTATGCTAATGAGGCGTGGGCCATTGACGAAGCCCGTCTCCGGGCGGCCATCACCCCCCGTACCAAGCTCATTGTGTTCAACAATCCCTGCAACCCCACCGGCATGGGCTATGACCGCTCCACGCTGGAGCTGCTGGGCCGGGTGGCAGAGGAGCATGACCTGCTGATCGCGGCGGATGAGATCTATACCACCTACCTCTATGAGGGGGACTTCATCCCTATTCGCACGATCCCTGGGCTTGCCCACCGAGTCATCACCCTGAACAGCTTTTCCAAGAATTTTCTCATGACTGGCTGGCGGGTGGGCGTAGCCATCGCGGAGCCGGAGATACTGGAGGTCATGAGCAACATCAACAATTCCCTGATCTATACGGCCCCCTCCATCTCCCAGCGGGCCGCCATACAAGCGCTGGCGATCCGGCAGGCCATCCGCGAGAAATACGTTCTGGCCTACCGGGACCGCATTTTCTATGCGGCGGACCGGATGGAGAAGATCCCCTACCTCAGTCTGGTGCGGCCCAAGGGTACCTTCTACCTTTTCCCCGGCATCGAGAAAACCGGACTCAGCGCTGAGGACTTCTGTCAGGCGCTGCTGGAACGGGCACACGTTCTGGTCACACCCGGCACACTGTTCGGCAGCACCGGCGCCGGGCATTTCCGCATTGCGTGTACGGTGGGCCTGGATCGCCTGAAGGAAGCCTTTGACCGGATGGAAGGCTTGTCATTCTAACGGCATTTTATCCGTATATTGTGAATATTTATAATTATTCATTCAGTGAGTTTTCGATTATATGCAGTTTGCCTATTGATTTTAACTGAATATTGCGTATAATCATACGTATAAACAGAGTTGATTGAATAATCACTCAGACTTTGGGAGGATCATATGAAAAAGAATACATGGAAAAAGCTCATGTCTCTGGCGCTGGGCGCCATGATGATGCTGTCCCTGCTGACCGGCTGCGGCAGCAAAACCGATGATTCCGCTCCGGCGGACAGCACCCCGGCTGAGGAAACTCCGGCGGAACCGGCCGCAGCGGCAAGTCTGCTGGAAAAGGTCAAGACCAGCGGCAAGCTGGTAGTCGGTACGGAAGCCCAGTACGCTCCCTACGAGTTCAAGGATCTGGATGCTAACTTCGCAGGCTGCGATATGTGGCTGGCCCAGCAGATCGCCGATCATCTGGGCGTGGAACTGGAAGTGGTGGATATGTCCTTTGACGGCATCATCCCCGCTGTAAAGTCCGGTCAGGTGGATCTGGGCATTGCAGCCTTCACTAAGACCCCTGAGAGGGCCGAGGAGATCGACTTCAGCGACCTGTATGAGAAAAGCGCTCAGCTTCTCATTGTAAAGGCCGGCAACGCGGACCTGTATTCCACCAAGGAATCTCTGGCGGGCCAGAAGGTCGGCGCGCAGAAGGGCACCATCCAGTCTCAGCTGATCCAGACCGCTCTGCCTGACAGCGAGCTGTTCGAGCTGGAAAAGTATCCCGCTCTGGCGCTGGAAGTTCAGAACGGCAACATCGCCGGTCTTGTGGTGGATCAGGCTGTGGGCGAATCTCTGATCGCCACCAGCAACGGTGGTCTGGAAGTCTCCAACTTCGCCTTCACCTCTGAGGAGGCATCCTTCGGCAAAGCCGTTGTAGCCGCCAAGGGCAGCGACGATCTGCTGGCGGAAGTCAACACCGTCATCAATCAGGTGGTCAACGACGGCAGCTACCAGAAGGCTTATGATGAAGCCGTGGAGCTGGCAGCCAGCATGGGTCTGTAAAATAAATACCGATTCTGATTAGAACCAAGCACGGACGCGCGGGGAACCAACTCTGGTTCCTCGCGTGCCCGCCTGATATTTGCCGGATACCGGCACACAAACAAGGAGGAATTCTCCCATGGCCTTTTTGGAAACCATGGCAAAGCTGATAGAACGCTACAACAGCTTTTTCACCGAAGGCATCGTCAACACGCTCATCATCGCCGCCTTCTCCGTTCTGTTTGGCGCGATACTGGGCACTCTGATGGCCTCTCTGCGGATGTGCCGCATCCCTCCCCTGCGGTGGATCGCGGTGGCGTACATCGAGTTTGTCCGCGGAACGCCGCTGATGGTGCAGCTCATGTTTATCTTCTATGGTCTGCCCATGATCGGCATTACCATTCCCAACATTTCCTGGATCCCCAACTTCTCCCGGTTTGCCGCCGGTATCGTGGCTATGAGCATGAATAGCTGTGCCTATGTAGCGGAGATCATCCGTTCCGGTATTCAGGCTGTGGACGGCGGGCAGATGGAGGCTGCCCGGAGCGTTGGCTTCAGCAGCGGTGAGGCCATGCGGCTGGTGGTCCTCCCTCAAGCTATCCGCAATATTCTCCCGGCGCTGGGCAACGAATTCGTCACCGTCATCAAGGAATCCTCCATCGTCTCCGTGATCGGCATTGCCGACCTGATGTTCCGCACCAACGATGTGATCGCCGTGACCTACAAGAATCTGGAATGTCTGGCTGTGGCGGCGCTGTGCTACTTCGTGCTGACCTTCGTCAGCGGCCGGGCGGTGTCTCTGGCGGAAAGGAAGCTGTCCCATGGAAAATAAGCGTGAAATTCTGAAAGTTGTGGACCTGCAAAAAAAATTCCACAAGCTGGAGGTCCTCAAGGGGATCAGTACCACCTTCCACGAAAATGAGGTGGTCTCCATCATCGGTCCCAGCGGCGGCGGCAAGTCCACCTTCCTCCGCTGCCTGAATCTGCTGGAGCAGCCTACCTCCGGCCAGATTCTCTTTGACGGCACGGACATCTGCACCATCAAGGGCAAGGCCATCGACCACTGCCGTCAGCGGATGGGCATGGTGTTCCAGCAGTTCAACCTGTTCAACAACATGGACGTGATGCACAACCTCACCGCTGCCCCGGTGCGCATCAAGGGGATGTCCCAGTCCGACGCGCAGGAGAAAGCCTTGGAGCTTTTGGCGAAGGTGGGGCTGGCCGACCGGGCCGACGCCTATCCCAGCCAGCTTTCCGGCGGCCAGAAGCAGCGGATTGCCATTGTGCGCTCTCTGATGATGGACCCGGAGGTCATGCTGTTCGACGAACCTACCAGCGCCCTGGACCCGGAGATGATCGGTGAAGTGCTGGACGTGATGAAGGATCTGGCGGAGAGCGGCATGACCATGATCGTGGTGACCCATGAGATGCGCTTCGCCCGGGAGGTCAGCAGCCGCACCATTTTCCTGGACGGCGGCGTCATCTGCGAGGATAAGCCCTCCCACGAGCTGTTCTCCCACCCGGAAAGCCCCCGGCTCGTTACCTTCCTGAATAAAGTCCTGTAAAACCTGTAACAGCCCGTGCGGAATTGATCCGCACGGGCTGTTGTCATTTGGTCAGCTTTGCTTTTAAGGTCTGCCACAGCTCCACTGATTTGAATTTCAGGATATAGCCCTCGTCCGCCTCCGTGATGAGGGCCACCTCCTGATCCGTCAGTCCCGCATCCAGCGCGACGGTGGGAACATCGCTGGCCGCCGCCGTGCACAGGGGCGGAAACACCACGCACCACCAGTTCTGCCCCGCCGCCTCTCCGATCAGGACCCGCAGAGCCAGATATTCCCCGGCGGGCAGGGCAAAGCCGTCATATTCCTTTGTGGGAAAGGACGTTTTCGCCAGCTCCGCCCGG
>SAMEA104315439__coassemble_695_pt1 | contig 12062 bp, 12 predicted proteins | sample SAMEA104315439__metabat2_high_PE_013 | metagenome-assembled genome bin SAMEA104315439 (sample SAMEA104315439) | gut metagenome | biome: Monkey gut; feature: monkey-associated habitat; material: faeces | place: China | collected 2013 | reverse complement strand
GTTCGACTCTGGCGGCGTCACTGACGGTGCTGCTGGCATCGCTGCTGGTGATCACCGGCTGCCTTTACACCTATTTCGGCACGGTGCGGGAACAGCAGCTTCAGACAGAACTGACACTGGCTGCGGCGGCGGTGGAAGCGGACGGCGCGGACTATCTGGCCCGCGTCCGGGACACGGCGGAGCGGCTGACCTGGGTGGCATCGGACGGCGCAGTGCTGTATGACACCCGAACGGATACGCAGCCCATGGAAAATCATGGCCAGCGGGAGGAGATCAGGGAGGCGCTTACCGGCGGCAGCGGAAGCAGCGCCCGCTATTCCGAGACGCTGACGGAAAAGATGCTCTATCAGGCGATGCGCCTGACGGACGGCTCTGTGCTCCGTATTTCCGGCAGTCAGAAAACGGTGTGGATGCTGGTCCTGGGGATGCTCCATGCCGTCATTGTGGTGGCACTGCTGGCGGTGGGACTTTCCGCACTCCTGGCGAGCCGGGCGGCCCGACGGGTGGTGGAGCCGCTGAACCGGCTGGATCTGGAGCACCCACTGGATAACAACGCCTATGAGGAGCTGTCTCCGCTGTTGGGGCGGCTCTACGCCCAGCAGCAGGAGATCCGCCATCGGACCAGAGACCTCCGGCAGCGGCAGGACGAATTTGAACAGATCACCGGCAGTATGCGGGAAGGTCTGGTGCTGCTGGACCACGGCGGGCGCATTCTCAGCATCAATCCGGCGGCCCAAACACTGTTTCACGCGGACGGCACCTGTGTAGGACAGAATTTCCTGACAGTGGATCGACATCCGGACCTGACCGCCGCCATCCATGACGCCGCCGAGACCGGGCACAGTCAGCTGCGGGCAGAGCGGCGGGGCCGGGAATACCAGCTTGATTTCAGCCGTATCGAATCCAACGGTAAGGCGCTGGGTACGGTTTTGCTGGCCTTTGATGTGACGGAGCAGGCGGAAGCCGAGCGGATGCGGCGGGAGTTCACCGCCAACGTGTCTCACGAACTGAAAACGCCCTTGCAGTCCATTATCGGCAGCGCTGAATTACTGGAAAACGGCTTGGTGAAGCCGGGGGATCAGCCCCGGTTCCTGAGCCGCATCCATCAGGAGGCGGACCGGCTGGTGACGCTGATCGACGATATTCTCCGCCTGTCCCAGTTGGACGAGGGCGGTGCGCTGCCCCATGAGCAGGTATCCCTTCTGGAGCTGGCGCAGGAGGCGGCTCGTTCTCTGATGGAGCAGGCGGCGGCACAGGCGGTGCACATTTCCGTGACCGGCACCGCCGGAACGGTTTTCGGCGTCCGGCGGCTGCTGTATGAGGTCGCCCGAAACCTCTGCGAGAACGCTGTGAAGTACAATGTCCCCGGCGGCAGCGTCACTGTGGAGGCTGCGGAAACGGACAGGGACGTGACCCTCTTGGTTCGGGATACCGGCATCGGTATCCCAGAGGGGGATCAGAGCCGGGTCTTTGAGCGGTTTTACCGGGTGGATAAGAGCCATTCCCGGGCCGTTGGCGGCACGGGGCTGGGGCTGTCTATCGTAAAACACGCCGTGGCGTATCATCACGGTACCCTCCGGCTGGAAAGCCAGCCGGGGAAGGGGACCGCGATCACGGTGACGCTGCCCAAGGAGCCAACAGAATGAACTTCGGAAAACCGTGGGGCCCTCCCACGGTTTTTCTTTTCAAACGGCCGCTTTCCGTGTATACTGAAACAAAAACGAACGAGGTAGAGGACTATGCCGATTTTTGATACCCATGCCCATTATGACGCGGACCGCTTTGACAGCGACCGGGACGTGCTCCTTTCCACCATGCCGGAGGCCGGTGTGGGGCTGGTGCTGGATCCGGGGTGCGATCTGCCCTCCTCCCATGCGGCGGCAGAGCTGGCGGAGCGGTACCCGCATGTGTACGCAGCCGTGGGCGTCCATCCGGAGGACTGCGATGGTTTCCGGGACGAGGATCTGACGGAGCTGCGGCAGCTTTTGGAGCGGCCCAAGGTGGTGGCTATTGGGGAGATCGGGCTGGACTACTACTGGGAGGACAACCCGCCCAGAGCGTTTCAACAGACGGTATTCCGCAAGCAGCTGGCACTGGCGGCGGAGCTGGATCTGCCGGTGATCGTCCATGATCGGGAGGCCCACGGGGACTGTCTTGCCATCATCAAGGAATTTCCCACCGTCACCGGCGTGTTCCACTGCTTTTCCGGCTCGCCGGAGATGGCGGAAGAGCTGCTGAAGCGGGGGTGGTATCTGGGCTTTGACGGTCCCATCACCTACAAAAACGCCAAGCGAGCGCCGGAGGTTGCGGCGGTGACGCCGCTGGAGCGGATGGTAGTGGAGACGGACGCCCCCTATATGGCTCCGGTGCCCATGCGGGGCAAGCGGAATGACAGCCGCTATCTCCCCTATGTGATCGAAAAACTGGCGGAGTGGAAGGGCGTGACGGCGGAGGAAATGACCCGCGTGACGTGGGAGAACGGCAAGCGGCTGTTCCGAATTTAAAACGAAAACGCTCCCGCACCCATTTGGATGCGGGAGCGTTTCTTATGTATGCAGCAAAATGGATTTCACAATGATGCTGACGCCTCCCAGCAGGAAAAACACGATGGACAGCCTTTGCAGCCGCTCTCCGCTGATGTGAGGGGAGAGGAGCCGGGCCAGCCGGGCAGCGCAGAAGGCGGCGGCCAGCGAGATGAGACTGAAGTACAGGGAAGCGCTGTTCAGGAGTCCGGTGCAGAGATACAGCCCGGTGCGGAACAGATTTTCACCCAGAAAGAGGAAGCAAATGCTGCCCTTGAATTCATCGTAATCCTTGGCGGTGCGCTGAAGGTAGGCCACCAGAAACATATTGATGCCGAACAGCCCCGCACACATACCGGAGAAAAAGGCCACCGGATACCGCAGCCATGGGATCTCCCGGCGGTCCGGGCGGACGGGGCGCAGTTGGCGGGTGGCCATTTCCAGTCCCAGAAATACCACAACGCCGCCCAAAACCGTTTTGATGATCCAAGGCAGGGAGAAGCGCAGCAGCCAGGTCCCGGGGACCACCCCGGCCACCATAGCCAGCAGCAGGGGAAGGATGGCCCGCCAGCGGAAGTTGTTCCGGTTCTGCCAGGTGATCCGACCGTTGATGACCAGATCCGGCAGCAGACTGCCCGGTGTGATCAGGGTGTTGTCCAGCCGCATGGCCAGCAGCGGTGCGGAGATCAGGGGATTCCCGAACCCGATGAGCCATTTGAGGGTATAGGCCGCCAACTGGACGAGAAAAATAAACAGGATCATGCTTCCGGTGTAGTTCATGAAATCCCCTCCCACGCAAAGTTCTGTGTGCGTTTCCAACTATACCACATCATACCGGAGAAGAAAAGACTTTTTCCCATTTTCGCGCCGTTGACGGCGGAAATTTGCCGGGCTTGGTATAGCTTTCGGATTTTTTGACCATACTCCTTCCGTACCTATGAACAGGAAGGGAGGTATTGTATGGAAAACAAGGTAAAAAACGTACTCTCCGGCATCGGCTTCTACGGAACGCTGACTGTATGCCTGCTGGTGATCGGGGTGTGCGGATGGCTCTTGTTGCAGGACCGGGAGGACCCGGTTCCGCAGCAGGCGGTGACGCCCCAGGTCCCCGTGTCGCAGCCGGTGGAAATGCCGGAGGTGCGGCTTCCGACAGTGGAGACTTTGGAGCCGGCACCGGTGCCGGTCCCGCCCAAGGAGACCAAGGAACTGCCGGAGGTGGAGGTGGATCACACGCCTGTGGCGGCGGAAGCGCCGCATCTGGTGGTAACGCCGCTGCGGGGGGATGTGCTGACGGCTTTTTCTATGGAGGAGCTGGTATACAGCCCTGCTTTGGGGGACTGGCGCACACACAACGGCATAGATATCGCCGCCCAGCAGGGGACCACGGTACTGGCAGCCTCCGCTGGGGCGGTCCTGTCAGTGACAGACGATCCTCTGATGGGCACCACTGTGGTGCTGGAGCATGACAACGGCTATCAGACCACCTACGCCAATCTTCAGGCCAAGCCCAATGTGGCGGCCGGAGACCCTGTGTCCGCCGGGCAGATCATCGGCGCGGTGGGGACCACTGCGGCGGCGGAGTCCGGACAGCCCCATCTGCACTTCGCCGTTACCAAGGACGGCAAGGCCGTAGATCCCAACGAATATTTAAGCGGTTGAACAGATGAGCACGGATGAATTTTGCCGATAGAACGGTGAATTTGCCGCAACGGAAAGGAAGGGTGTGCGCGGGAAACCCAAGAGGGGTTTCCCGCGCCATTGAAATCAAGTATTTTCAGAACTTTATAAAGTTCTGAAAATAAGGTCAGCGTGTCGAAAAAATTTTTCGACACGCTGACAGCCCCGGAATTTCCGGGGCCTGTTGTTTTTTTGCTGCCGTTTTCTTGGGGAAAGTTACATCTATACGGATTTTTCGAAAAAATTCAATATTTTCCTTGACATTTGCTGTATTTCGGATATAATGATAAGGCTTGCAATATGTAAGTAAATCCTTGCTCTCATCTGAGAATGAGGGCCATTTGTCCAAAAGGAGGTGCAAATATGGCAAAGATTACTGCCAATTACGAGGTCGTCTATGTGCTCGACCCTGCACAGGGTGAGGAGGCTATCGCCGCTCAGGTTGCGAACTTCAAGTCCCTGGCCGAGCAGAACGGCTCTGACGTCGTGGTTGAGGAGTGGGGCAACCGCAAGCTGGCTTATCCCATCAACTACAAGACCGAGGGCTACTATGTGCTCATGACCTTCGTCAGCGGCCCGGCATTCCCCCGCGAGCTGGATCGTAAGCTGCGGATCGCCGAAGGCGTCATGCGTTCCCTGATCGTCTGCAAGGGCGAGTAAAGGAGCAGCACATGCTGAATCGAATCATTCTCATGGGTCGTCTGACCCGTGACCCCGAGCTCCGGCGCACCGGCAGCGGTACGGCGGTGACGTCCTTCTCTCTGGCTGTTGACCGGGATTTCAAGTCCCAGTCCGGCGAAAAGGAAACGGACTTCATCGACATCGTGGCCTGGCGTAACACAGCCGAATTTGTGAGCAAGTACTTCACCAAGGGCCGCATGGCTGTGGTGGAGGGCCGCTTGCAGATCCGGGACTGGACCGACAAGGACGGCGGCAAGCGCCGCAGTGCCGAGGTCGTGGCCGACAATGTGTATTTCGGGGATTCCAAGCGCGACGGCGGCGACAATTCCGGCTACAACTCCGGTTATGCCCCCGCTCCCGCTTCCCACAGCGCCGCTCCCAGCAATTTCAGCGCCAGCGGCTCTGACTTCGCCGAGATCGGCGAGGATGACGGCGAACTGCCGTTCTGATATTACTATAAGGAGGAAGCAATCATGGCTTTCGATCGTGAAGCTCGTCCCGCCCGTCCCGCACGCGGCAACAAGCGCCGTAAGGTCTGCCAGTTCTGCGCCGAGAAGTGCGAGTGCATTGATTATAAGGACGCCGCCAAGCTGCGTCGTTTCGTTTCTGAGCGTTCCAAGATCCTGCCCCGTCGGACCACCGGCACCTGCGCCATGCATCAGCGTGAGCTGACTGAGGCCATCAAGCGTGCCCGTCAGATCGCTCTGCTGCCCTACGTCACCGACTAACTAAAGGCGGCTGAATCGAAGAAAAAAGCCCTGAAAGCTCTGCTTTCGGGGCTTTTTACTGTTTTAAATATTTGCTGAAGGGGGCTGACGATTTGCGCAAGGTCAGACACCTGAAATCTGAGAACTTCCTACTTTTTTGTACGAACGCATGATAGGGTCAAGGGCGGTATACAAAAGACCTGTTTCCGATCACAAGGGTCTATGGGTGGCTCTGCCTGCTTTTGCCTGCGGGAGAAGCTGGCTTTTTAGATTTGCCCATGGGCCGCATCCTGCTGGCATACGCGAAAAGAGGTGAGGTGCGCTGCGGTGTATCCACCGTGCGTAGAGGCGTTTATCGTATGTTCTATATAATATAATGGACAAAACCGACGGGAAGGCAATAGGCCGATCCGCCGGTTTTATACTATTTGAGGGGCAGCTCCACGAAAAACGTATTGCGGCCATTTTTGCTCTCCGCCCAGATCCGGCCCCGGTGCCGCAGGACGATATTCTGGGCGATGGACAGGCCCAGACCGTAGCTGCCCCGCTGGGTGTGGGCTTTGTCGGCGCGGTAGAAGCGCTTGAAAATGTTTTGCAGATCCGTTCTGGAGATCGCCGGGCCGGGGTTGGACACTGCCAGGCGGCACCGCCCGCCGCAGCGGGTGAGGGTGACGGAGATCTCGCCGGAGGGCGCGGCGTATTTCCGGGCGTTGTCCAGAAGAATGTCTACCGTCTGCCGCAGATGCTGCTGGCTGCCCCGGACGGTGAGCCCCGGCTGGATGTCCACAGCGAGGGTCAGGCCCGCTTCAAAGAATACCGGCTCAAAGGGGAGGACTGCGTCGCTGATCAGACGGCTCAGGTCAACCTGAGAAAAGATCAGGGTGTTCTGACCACTGTCGGTATGGGCCAGATCCAACATTTCCTCAATGAGTTGGCGCATCTGCCGGGACATGGTGAGAATGTGGGCGGCAAACTGGCTGCGGTGGGTTTCGTCGAAATCCGGGCTGTTCAGAAGCTCCGCGTTGGTCATGATGACCGTCAGGGGCGTTTTCAGCTCATGGGAGGCGTCCGCCACGAATTGCCGCTGCTGCTGCCAGGCGGTCTCCACCGGCTTCACTGCCCACCGTGCCAACAGCCAGCTGATGAGTAGAAAGGCGGCGAAGCACAGCACCCCGATGGCGGCGCAGGTCTCTGTCAGATTTTTCAGAGTGGCCCGCTCACTGGACATATCTGTGAAGGCGATGCGCTCCCCACGGGGCGTGACGCTGCGGCAGTACCGCAGGCCGTATTCCCGGAGGACGCCGGCAGGAGCGTCGGCGTCGGTGACCGCGTCCGCCAGCGTTTTCAGGAACGCCTGATCCGTCAGGTCATAGTACCCGCCGCCGGAGGCAGTGAGACCGCCGTTTCCATCCAACTCCAAAACGAAAAAGGGGAGGTGGACCTCCTGCAGCGGACTGCCGGGGCGATTGGGGTGAAAGGCATTCGACGCTACGCTTTGCAGCATGGCCTCGCTTTGTGTTTCCAAGCCCTGACGGGTCAGATGATACACCATGCCGAAAATGGCGGTGAGCATGAGGGTGACGATGAGCATATTGACGCAGATGAATTTCAAGCGCAGCTTTCGGATCATTCCGCCGCCTCCAGATGGTAGCCCAGGCGGCGGATGGCCTCGATTTTCAAATCAGAACCGATGCTGGTGAGCTTTTTCCGGAGAAAGCCCACATAAACCTCCACGTGGTTTTCCACGGCATTGGAATCGTAGCCCCACACCCGGGCCAGGATCATCTCCTTGGACAGCACCTGGCCCTTGCTTTGCAGGAGAAAGCGCATGACGTCGAATTCCCGGGCGGAGAGGCGGATGCTGCTTTCTCCGCATACCAGCGTGCAGGAGGAAAGGTCCAGGGCGGTGTTGCCCATCCGCAGCTCGTCCACCTGATCTCTCTGACGGCGAAGCAGGGCGTTGACGCAGGCCAGCAGTTCTCTTGAGTCAAAGGGCTTCGTGAGGTAGTAGTCCGCTCCGGCGTTGAGGCCCTGGATGCGGTCCTCAATATCCGACCGGGCGGTGAGCATCAGGATGGGCGTGGCGCAGCGGTCCGCCCGGACCTGCCGGGCCACCTGAAAGCCGTTAAGCTTTGGCATCATTACATCTAAAATCAGCAGATCGTAGATCCCCAGCTCCGCGTACTCCGTGCCCGCTTCGCCATCGTACACCGTTTCCACGTCAAAGCCCTTGTGCTCCAAAATGGTCCGGATGGATTCCGCCACCAGCTTTTCGTCTTCAATGACCAATACCTTCATAGGCCGCTCCTCGGTTCGTTTTTTCTTACCATAATCCATTTTTCTGAAGTGAAACTGAAAACAATGGGAATTTTTTCAGGAAAATGTATCTTTTTTTCAGCGTCGGTTCAGCATGGGGTGTTAATTTGGAAACCGCAAACTGAAAATCCGCTCCTGGGAACAGGGGCGTAGGAAAGGATGAACGATATGGCAGAAATGAACCCCCAAACCCCGCAGAAGTCCACGGGGAAGCTGAAACAAATGCTGTCAGGAAAGAAGATCAGAAGATGGATCGTGCTGTGCGTGGCGGCTGTGGCCGTTATCGGCGGCGCGGCCGCCTTTATGAGCCGCGCCAAGGCCAAGGCTGCCAAGGTGGAAACGACCTATACCACCGCCAGTGTGGAGAAGCGGAGCATTACCAACTCCCTCACCGGCAGCGGTACCTTGCAGCCCGCCGATTCCTACACCGTTACCACGCTGGTGTCCGGCGAAGTCCTCAGCGACACCTTTGAAGAGGGGGATATGGTGGAGAAGGATCAGCTGCTCTACACCATTGATTCCTCCGACGTGTCTACCACCGAGTCCCAGGCCCAGACCAGCTATTCGCAGGCATTGAAGGCCAAGTATCCCACGGCGGACATCAGCGGCACCGTCAGTGAGGTCTACGTCAGCAACGGCGACGCGGTGAACGCCGGGACGGAGCTGATGAAGATCAGCGCCAGTAATGATCTGACCATCGACTTCCAGTTCTCCTATGCCAATGACGGAGCTTTCTATGTGGGACAGCCCGCCACGATCTATATCAACGGCTACGCCGGGTATATCGATGGCACGGTGGTCCAGGTCGGCGGCAGCTCTGTTGCCAACACCACGGGCATGAAAATGACCACCGTCCGGGTGAAGGCCGTGAATCCCGGCCTGGTCACCGGGGACTGCACCGCCAGTGCTGTGGTGGGCAACTACACCAGCTACGGTCAGACCACCGTGAAGATCGGTACCGGCTCCACCATCACTGCCACCGTTTCCGGTAAGGTCAGCGGCCTGACGTTGATGCCCGGCGACAGCGTATCCAGCGGCCAGCGGATCTGCACCATTACCGGTGACAGTGTGGATAACCAGATCGAAAACGCAAAGAACAGCCTGGAAAACGCCCAGGACCGGCTGGACGATTATCGCGTCACCTCTCCCATTACCGGCACGGTGGTGGAAAAAACGGTGAAGGCCGGAGACAATGTGGGTACCGGCAGCAATTCCAACAACACCCTTTGCATCATTTACGACCTGAGCTATCTGCAAATGACCCTGAATATTGACGAGCTGGATATCGACAATGTGGAGGTGGGGCAGGTGGTGAATATTACCTCCGACGCCAAGGAGGGCCAGACTTTCACCGGCGTGGTGACCAAGGTCTCCGTGGTGGGCACCACCTCCGGCGGCACCACGACCTATCCCGTTACTGTCCGTATTGACGACACCGAGGGCCTGCGGCCCGGCATGAACGTGGACGCGGAGATCGTGCTGTCCTCTGCTGACGGTGTGCTGGCCATTCCCGGCATGGCTGTGAATCGGGGGGATACGGTCCTCATCACCTCCGACTCCCCCAGTGCGGTCAACGCTTTGGAGCAGGAGGCCCCGGAGGGGTATGTCTACGTCCAGGTGACTACCGGCGTCAGCGATGACAGCTATATTGAGATCACCTCCGGCTTGCAGGAGGGAGACACCGTGGCCTATCTGCGGGCAGCGTCCTCTGAATCCGGCAGCATGATGATGGGCGGTATGCCCGGCAACATGGGCGGCGACATGCCTTCCGGCGGGGGAATGCCCTCCGGAGGCAGACCCGGCGGCGGTGGTCCGGGAGGAGGGTTCTAAATGAGCGCTCTCATCGAATTTCAGAATGTCTGCAAGTATTACCAGATGGGCGATACCACCGTCAAGGCGGCGGACCATATCTCCTTTCAGATACAGAAGGGGGAGTTCGTGGCCATTGTGGGACAGTCCGGCAGCGGAAAATCCACCTGTATGAACATCATCGGCTGTCTGGACGTGCCAACCTCCGGCAAGTATCTGCTGGATGGGCAGGATGTGGGGCAGATGAACCGGAACCAGCTGGCGGAGATCCGGAATAAGATGCTGGGGTTCATTTTTCAGCAGTATAACCTCCTGCCCAAGCTGAATTTGCAGGAAAATGTGGAGGTCCCCCTGATGTACGCCGGGGTGCCTAAGGCGGAGCGCCATGAGCGGGCGAAGCTGGCACTGGAGCTGGTGGGGCTGGGGGACAAGCTGAAGCACAGGCCCATGCAGCTCTCCGGCGGCCAGCAGCAGCGGGTGTCCATCGCCCGGGCGCTGGCGGGAGATCCGGCGGTGATCTTAGCCGACGAACCCACCGGCGCGCTGGATTCCCACACGGGCCGGGATGTGCTGGAAATGCTGAAAAAGCTCCATGACGCCGGGAACACCGTGGTCCTCATCACCCACGACAACTCCATCGCCGTGCAGACCCAGCGGATCATTCGCCTGGAGGACGGTCATGTGATCTATGACGGGGACGCCCATGACCCCAAGGCTGTGGTGTCCCCCAACCTTACCGGAGAGGGGGCGGGGGCATGAGCTTGATGGAAACCTTCCAGATGGCGGTGAAAAACATTCTCAGCAGCAAGGTCCGAACGCTGCTGACCATGCTGGGCATCATCATCGGCGTGTGCGCCGTCATTGTCATCGTGGGCCTTGGCAACGGTATGCAGGGCTACATCGAGGACAGCTTCGCGGATCTGGGCACCGATTCCCTGACGGTGCAGATCTTAGGCCGGGGTTCCTCCCGCAGCGTGTCCGAGGAGCAGATGTACGCCCTGGTGGAGGAAAACCAGGACCTTTACAAGCAAATTTCCCCTACCGTCACCATGATGGGCGTGGTGAAGATCGGCAGCGACAGCATTTCCGGTTCCTCCGTCACCGGCGTCAGCGAGGACTACTTCGACATGAAGGGCTATACCGTTGCCCAGGGCCGGGGGTTGGACTATGTGGACATGACGGGACGGAAAAAGGTGTGTGTGGTGGGCCAGTATCTGAACATGGCCTACTTCGGCGGCAACGCCGTGGGCCAAACGCTGAAGCTTAACGGCACAACCTTTACCGTCGTGGGCGTGATGGCCCAGAAGGACAGCCAGTTGGAGGAGGGGGGCACCGACGACTGCGTGTTCCTGCCCTACTCCACGGCGGCCCGCCTCAGCTTCACCGGCACCGTCAGCAGCTACACCATGACCGTGCGGAACACGGACAACATCTCCGAGGCCAAGACCTTTCTGGAAAACAAGCTCTACGACATTTTCTCCGACGATGACGCCTATACCGTTATCTCCATGGCGGAGATGGTGGAGCAGATGAATTCCATGGTGAATATGGTCATCTATATTCTGGCGGGCATTGCCGCCATCTCTCTGGTAGTGGGCGGCATCGGCATCATGAATATCATGCTGGTGTCCGTCACGGAGCGGACGAGAGAGATCGGCATCCGCAAAGCATTGGGCGCCAAGGAGGGGGCCATTTTGCGGCAGTTCGTCATTGAAGCCGCCACCACCTCAGCCCTGGGCGGCTTGCTGGGGATCGGTCTGGGTTATGCCCTGTCATCGGTGGCGATGACCGTCATAGCTACGGTGATGCCGGATACGCCGATCACCGTCAGCCCCAGCGCGGCGGCGGTGGTGATCGCTTTTGGCGTGTCGGCGGGCATTGGTATCGTGTTCGGCTATCTCCCCGCCCGGAAAGCGGCCAATTTGAACCCCATCGATGCGCTGCGGTATGACTGAACCGTTCACGAATGGTTTACAACTTTTTCATGGGCATTTCAGAATTGGGGTGTATACTTCGTACATCAGCAGTTGAGAGAGCCGGTTCACGGCCCGGCTGTTGATCCGAGAGAAAAAGCCATTCTTTCAAATACACCCCTACGGCCCACTGCCCGCCCGGGAGGAGTCCCAAACCGGCAGACCAACGATCCCGCCGCGGGCAAGCGGCGTGTTGATAGATCTTTTCATACACAACTCTCTCTAAAGCAAGGAGGGGCGCCGGTTTTCAGGACCGACGCCCTGCTTTGCTGTTCGGATACGCTGAAAGAAAGACAGTCGATAAAGTGGTAAATTCTCCGCGACGGTAAGGTAGGGCAGCCGTTAGCGGCTTTGCCGCTTTACGGATGCTGCATACC
>SAMEA104315439__coassemble_656_pt1 | contig 12721 bp, 13 predicted proteins | sample SAMEA104315439__metabat2_high_PE_013 | metagenome-assembled genome bin SAMEA104315439 (sample SAMEA104315439) | gut metagenome | biome: Monkey gut; feature: monkey-associated habitat; material: faeces | place: China | collected 2013 | reverse complement strand
GTGCCTGGTGAACTGCCCCTTCGCCGCCATCGCCGACAAGAGCCAGATCTTCCAGTTGATCCAGGCCATCAAGCGTGGTGAAGAAGTCATCGCCTGTGTAGCTCCCGCATTTGTGGGGCAGTACGGCCCCGACGCCACTCCCGCCAAACTGAAGGCCGCCATGCGGATCCTTGGCTTTGCCGACGTGGTAGAGGTTGCCATCGGCGCTGACCTGTGCACCGTGGAGGAAGCCCATGACTTCCTGAAGGAAGTTCCCGAAAAGCTGGACTGGATGGGCACCAGCTGCTGCCCTGCCTGGTCCATGATGGCCAAGACGCTCTTCCCCCAGTTCAAGGACAACATCTCCATGGCCCTGACCCCCATGGTCATCACCGCCCGGATGGTCAAGAAGGACCATCCTAACGCCCGCATCGTCTTTATCGGGCCCTGCGCCGCCAAGAAGCTGGAAGCCAACCGGAAATCCGTCCGTTCCGATGTGGATTTCGTGCTGACCTTCGAGGAGCTTCTGGGTATGTTTGACGCCAAGGAAATCGACTTCAAGACCCTTGAGGCAGATCCTGCCGACAGCCTGGACGAGGGCAGCGGCTTTGGCCGCGGCTTCGCCGTGGGCGGTGGCGTGGCTGCCGCTGTGGTGGAAGCCATCAAGCACATTGACCCGGATCGTGAGATCCTCATTGAGTACGGCGATGGTCTGAAGGAATGCCGCAAGATGCTGGCCATGGCTAAGGCCGGCAAGCGCAACGGCTATCTGCTGGAGGGCATGGGCTGCCCCGGCGGCTGCGTGGCCGGCGCCGGCACCCTCCGTCCCGTCAAGGAATCCACCGCCAGCGTGGAACGCTTTAAAAATGCCGCCTCCAGCGTGAGCACTACGGAAAGCCCCTATCTGGGTCGTCTGAAAGACGTAGAGGAGAAATGCTGAACCTGCTTCTTTTCCAGCAAATCGCAAAACTCTTTATCCTGATTTTTTTAGGCTGGGCTATTGTGAAAGCCGGCATTTTAAAGTCAGAGGACAGCAAAACTCTATCTATGCTCTTGCTGTATATTATCACTCCCTGCGTGTGCATTTCCGGTTTCCAGGTGGAACGCACGGCAGAAAACAGCCAGATGGTGACGCTTTCTCTGCTGTCCGCATTGTTGATGAACGGTCTGTGTATTCTGTTGGGAGCCTTGGCAGCGAGACTTTTTCACTTGGACGTTGTGGAAGAAGCATCGATCCAGTATCCCAATGCCGGAAATCTGATCATCCCTCTGGTCCATTCCATTTTTGGCAGCGAGTGGGTCATGTATGTAACGGTCTATACCATGATCCAGACTATTCTGGACTGGACTCATGCCCGTATTCTCATCAGCGGCAAAAAGAAGATCTCTTTGCGAGATTTGGTATGCAATGTGAACATCCTGGCTATCATGCTGGGCCTGTTCCTGTTTGTTTTCCAGATTCATCTCCCCACAGTCATCGGATCTGCTTTCAGCATGGCGGGGGACACCATCGGCCCTGTGGCCATGCTGATCACCGGTATGCTGATGGCAGGTATCAACATGCAGCATCTGCACGCCTACCGGCAGATCTGGAAACCGGTACTGCTACGGCTGATCGTTTTACCGGTCATTTTGGTCTGTGTTGCCAAATATAGTGGCCTGACCGCTCTGGCCCCCCATGGGGAGACCCTGATCATCATCAGCCTGCTTTCCGCTGTCGCTCCCTCGGCAAGTATTGTGCCCCAATTCTGTCAGATGTTTGGCCGGGACGCGCGCTATGCCAGTCTGATCAGTACAGTGACCATGCTGCTCTGCATCATCACGATGCCGCTGATGATCTCCTTGTTCCAGATATGACCGCGCAGACAGGTTTCATTCGATTGTCCCTGCGTTTCAGCAATGTCCCCCATATACGCGAAAGAGACGCCCGATCGGGCGTCTCTTTTGGTGTGTTGAAAAAGTCTTTTCGCTCCGCTGTCCCTCCCTAACTCCAGGACTTTACAAGAGGCCTGAGAACAGTTGATCTCAACGGAATAAAACGCCTTTTTGGGGGGACTGCACATTTCTTCCCTTCCCGGCAGCCAAGTCTCTCCTCTGCTAAGTGTTTCTCAAAATTACAGGCCGCTTTTCCGCCGTTCAGCGGAAAAGCGGCCTGTCCATTTCAAAACAAACGCTTTGTTCTTTGGTTGTCAGAAATGTCTTACTTGCAGACAGCGATGATCTCGATCTCGCACAGCAGCTTCTTGGGCAGCTCCTTCACGGCCACGCAGGAACGAGCGGGCTTGCCGGTGAAATACTTGCCATACACGCCGTTGAAAGCAGCGAAGTCTTCCATGTTAGCCAGGAAGCAGGTGGTCTTGATGACGTCCTCGAAGCCCAGGCCGTTAGCAGCCAGAATAGCCTTGATGCTCTGGCAGGCGCGCTCAGCCTGCTCCTCGATGGTGGTGCCAACGATCTCACCGGTACCGGGCATCAGGGGGACCTGGCCGGAAGCAAACAGGAAGCCGTTGGCGGAGATAGCCTGAGAATAGGGGCCGATTGCGGCGGGGGCATCAGGAGTGTTGGTGTAATTCATAATGATATACTTCCTTTCCAAATCGTTTCATGCTGATTTTCCAAATCATGCCGTAGACAGAATTTCTTGAATCGTCCACGATTCAAGTATAAACACGGATCCGGTTTCTGTCAACCCTTGCTGATCCGGTCAAAAAACCCGCCGCCCCTCCTGCAAGAGGAGCGGCGGGTCAATTTTTTTGTGCAAATTACACCAGGGTGTCCAGGACAGCCTTCAGATCAGCGATGATGTCATCGGGATCCTCCAGGCCGATGGAGATACGGACCAGACCCTCAGAGATGCCGGAAGCCTTCAGCTCCTCAGCGGTGTAGGTGGAGTGGGTCATGGAAGCGGGATGCTCGACCAGAGTCTCAGCGTCGCCCAGAGAGACAGCGATGGTGCAGAGCTGCAGCTTGTTCAGAGCAGCGGCAACAGTATCACGGTCAGCCTTCAGCTCGATGGACATCATGCCGCCATACAGCTTCATCTGCTTCTTGGCGATCTCGTGGCCCTCGAAGTCCTCCAGACCGGGATAGTAGACCTTGGAGGTAGCGGGATGATCATGCAGGAACTTGGCAACCTTCATGGCGTTGGCGCTGTGACGCTCCATACGGATGTCCAGGGTCTTCAGGCCGCGGGCAATCAGGAAAGCGTTGAAGGGGCTCATGACGGCACCGGTCATGTCCTTCAGGCCGAACATGCGGCACTTGCCAACAAACTCAGCGTTGGAGATGATGAAGCCCGCAATGACGTCGCCGTGGCCGTTGATGTACTTGGTAGCGCTGTGGACAACCACGTCAGCACCCAGGCTCAGGGGCTGCTGGATGTAAGGAGAGCAGAAGGTGTTATCCACGATGACGCGGATGTTCTTGTTGTACTCGTGAGCGATTTTGGCGACCTCAGCAATGTCAACAACCTTCAGAGTGGGGTTGCAGGGAGTCTCCAGATAGACGACCTTGGTCTTCTCGGTGAGAGCGGCCTTCACGGCAGCCAGGTCAGCGAAGTCAACGAACTTCACGCCCACGCCAAACTTGCTCATGCCATGGTTCAGCAGAGCGAAGGTGCAGCCGTACAGGGTATCGCTGGCAACGATCTCGTCGCCGGCCTCAACAGAGCTCCACAGAGCGGAGGAGATAGCGCCCATGCCGGAAGCGGTAGCCAGAGCAGCTTCGCCGCCTTCCAGAGCAGCCAGCTTCTCCTCGACCTGGGTCAGAGAGGGGTTGCCCAGACGGGAGTAGATGTAGCCCTCTTCCTGGCCAGCAAAACGGGCGCCGCCCTGCTGAACAGACTCAAACTCGAAGGTAGAGGTCTGGAAAATGGGGGTGCAGAGAGCGCCGACACCGTTATCGTGCTTACCGGCGTGGATCTGACGAGTCGCGAAGCCCATGTTCTTGCAATCCATAATAAATGCCTTCCTTTCCTTGTTCCGGGGCCGGTGAGACCGGCAAATTTTGTTGTTATCGTTTTTCAGTTATCTGTAAGAACTTTCCGCGTTTCTGGCAAAAGGAGAGGGCGAGTTGAGTAGAGAGGTGTTTACACGCAAAATTTATGTAAACATTTGCCGTAAACCAGAAAGTCTCATCGGATACTTTTATTGGATTTCACCTATTATACTATCACGTTCCGCGGAAAGGTGTTAGTATCTCTTTTTCGCAATTCATTCACAGTTATTTTAATAATGGATTGACTTTTCGTGATAGGCTCCGTATAATGTGGTTCAACAAACGATGCGTAACTATATCCATGGGAGTCAGGTGGACGGACATGTATTCCCTCCCTGTATCCTGCGGAAAATTTTATGAATTTTATAAAAAGGAGACGATCCAATGACCTTTCAGCAGCTGACATATGTGGTGGAGATCTCCAAATGCGGTTCTATCAACAAGGCCGCCCACAAGCTGTTCTTGTCCCAATCCGGCATTTCCACAGCCGTGCGGGAACTGGAGGAGGAATTGGGCATCAAATTCTTCGTCCGCAGCAACCGGGGCGTGGAGTTTACCCCGGGAGGCAAAGAGTTCCTGGGCTATGCAGTCTCACTGCTGGAACAGAAACAGCGGATCGAAAGTCTGTACGGCGAATCGCGCAGCACCATTGCACCGGTGCATTTCAGCGTTTCCACCCAGCGGTATCCCTTTACAGAGGACGCTTTCCTGGAAATGCTCCAGCAAAACCAGGAAAACCGCTACCAATATACATTAAAAGAGACCAGCATGGACGGCGTGATCGACGATGTGTATGACCACCGGGCGGACATCGGCGTCATCTTCCTGACCAAATTAACGGAAAAGATCGTCTGCCGCCTGCTGGACGGCCGGGAACTGACCTTCCACGAGCTGGCGGCGGTGCCTCCCTGTGTATACGTCCGAAAAGGACATCCCCTCACCCAGCTGGAACACGTGTCGGAGGCGGATCTGGAGGGCTATCCTTACAGTTCCTTTGAACAGGCTCAGGGCGTAGCCGTGGACTTTTCTGAAGAGCTTCCCATGGTATCCATGCGTAAGCCCTCCAAGGCCATCATTGTCAACAACCGCTCCACCGCCATGAATGTTCTGGCCAATACGGACGCTTACAGCACTGGCAGCGGCCTTCTTGCAGAGCATCTCTCCCCTGCCAATGTGGTCACCATCCCTCTGGCGGGCAAGGATCCGGTACGACTGGGCTGGATCTATCCGCAGAACGCCAAGCTCTCCTCTCACGCCGAAGGATTTGTCCGCCTTCTGGAACAGTCTATTCAGCGTTCTATTGCATATACCTCTTCCCTGCATCGTCAGATCGTCGGCAAATAAACATATAAATAAACCGGACGGTTTCGTCCGGTTCATTTTTTTGCGTAAATTCTTCTCTCCTGAAGCAATGCCGCGCAGACAACAGGAAAACGCCGGCCAATGGCCGGCGTTTTCCGTTAGGAGAGTGCGAGAGTAGGAGAGATCCGATGTTTGATTACTGCTGTGCCTCAGCAGCTTCCTTCTCCAACAGGGCCTTCTTCGCGGCCACCTTGGACTCAGCGCAGTCATACTCCCAGTTCCAGGGATCCTTGCGGCAGATGCCATCGGCGAAGGGGATGAAGATGGACAGGATGCCGAAAGCAGCCAGGAACCAGCAATACCACAGGGAGCCAAGGATGTTGGCGGCGCTGATGGTGGTGCCGTTGGTAACGGTTGCGTTGCACAGGGAGGAAGCTACCAGGAGCTGCGCGCCGTAGGGGATGATGCCCTGGAACACGCAGGAGAACATATCCAGCAGAGAAGCGGTGCGGCGGGGGTCAACCTTGTACTCGTGAGAGACCTCACGGGCCATGTCGCCAGCCACGATGATAGCCACGGTGTTGTTAGCGGTAGCGCAGTCGCAGAGAGAGACCATAGCGGCAATGCCCACCTGAGCGGACTTGTTGCCCTTCATGACCTTGCCCAGCTTCTGGATGATCCACTCGATACCGCCGTTCTTAGCGATCAGCTCAGACATACCGCCGCACAGCAGGGTCAGGAAGAAGACCTCGTTCATGCCGCAGAAGCCGTTGTAAACAGCCTGAGCGAAACCGGCCAGATCGATAGCGCCAGTGGCGATGCCCACGATACCGGCAGCAAAGATGCCGATGGTCAGCACCAGGAACACGTTCATGCCGACCAGAGCCAGGATCAGAACCAGCAGATAGGGGATAACCTTGATGAAGCTGTAGGACAGGTCGCCGATCTCAGTAACGGTCTCGGGACGGCCCACGATCAGCAGCACCACGATGGTGACCAGAGCGGCAGGCAGAGCGGTGAGGAAGTTCACGCGGAACTTATCACGCATCTCGCAGTGCTGGCTGCGGGTAGCGGCGATGGTGGTATCGGAAATCATGGACAGGTTATCGCCGAACATAGCGCCGCCGATAACTGCGCCCAGAACGACCATCATATTCAGGCCGCCCTTTTCCGCAACGCCGACAGCGATGGGAGTGATGGCGGAGATGGTGCCCATGGAAGTACCGGTAGCGGTGCCCATGAAAGCGCCGATGACGAACAGACCAGCGGCCAGGAACTGGACGGGAACCAGGCTCAGGCCCAGGTTGACGGTAGCGTCACGGCCACCCATCTCAGCAGCCACGGTAGCGAACGCGCCGGCCAGGATGTAGATGATCAGCATGGTCAGAACGTCCACGTTGGCAGCGCCCTTGGCGAACGTATCAAACTTTTCGTTGATGCTGCCCTTGAACATAATGAAGGCCACCAGAACGGCCAGGAACATCGCGGTAACAGAGGGGAACTGATAGAATGCCATGTCGACGCCCTTGGACTGGTAATACAGACCGGCGCCCATGTAGACAACGATGAATACCAGGAACGGGAGCAGTGCGAAACCATTCGCTTTTTTGTTGTTCAGGGTATTGCCCATATAGGGTTCCTCCTTTTTTCTTCCAAAGCTTGTTGATAGGTTCTTGGGACTGCTTGTTGTGTTTTTACACAATTAAAGTGGGATTGCCTCTCTCCTCTATCGTCAAGTATACCATAATTGTGAACGGATTGTTAATGCTTTTTTTCTATAATTGGTTATCGCTCTATCGATAGCGATTGAAGCTTTTTTTGTTAACCGTTTTCCCATCGTTCCGCTGCTCCATTTTATGCACTTTTAAGCACATTCAGTCCTCCTCAGTAACTTTTCAAAACAGTAAAAATCGAGGCGGTCCCCTTGCGGGACCGCCTCGATTTTCAGTTCATCAGAAGTTTTTCCAATTCCGCCGGGGTATCTGCCAGAAAATCCGCTCCCGCGCTTACCAGATTTTCCCGACTGCGGAAGCCCCACGTCACGCCGCAGGCCTTCAATCCCGCGTTGTGTCCTGTATGGATGTCCACATCGCTGTCTCCCACCATCAGCGTCTCCTCCGGCCGGGCGTTCAGCTTTTCCAGGATCCCGCAGGCCACGCCGGGATCCGGCTTCACCGGCGCACCGGGAAGATTTCCCCGGATCACCTCAAAAATACCGGGAAAGTAGTGGGCCACGATCACCTGACTGAATTCGTCCGCCTTGTTGGAGCAAACTGCCAGACGCGCTCCGGCGGCTTTCAGCTTTTTCAGCAGCTCCGGCATCCCGGCGTAGGGCGCGGTCAGCTCCATATTGTGAGCGCCGTAGACCCGGTTGAACTGTGCAAGAGTCCGTTCTAACATCCGCGGCTCCCGGGCCTCCGCCGGGGAAAACCGGCTCACCAGATTGGGGATGCCGTGGCCCACCATGCCCTCGATGGCCTGTACGGTGTACTCCGGCCAGCCGTTTTCCCGGCAGACGGCGTTGGCAGCGGCAGCCAGATCCCCGATGGTATCCAGCAGCGTGCCGTCCAAATCAAAAATCACTGTGCGATACATATACAATGCCTTTCTCTGTTATTTTGCAACTTTTCAAACGATTTTTCTCTACCGTCGAAATGTCATTCCCGGCAGTTCTTACTTCCCGATTTGCCATTGTAAAAATGGGTCCTCGGTCCATAATCGCCCCCGCGTTTCCATTATACCGCGGGAGGTTCCGGGAGGGCATATCGGGTCCCTCCTATTTTTTGTCCTTGAACAGCGCCGCAAGGCTCTCGTTGAAGGGCGGGTAGCAGATGCCCTTCTCCGTCACGATGCCGGTGAGCAGCTCATGGTCCGTCACATCGAAGGACGGGTTGAAGCACTTCACCTCCGGCAGAGCCATGGGCTTTTCGTACCAGAGGTTTTTGATCTCGTCGCCGTCCCGCAGCTCGATGGGGATGTGCGCCCCGTCGGGGCAATTCATGTCGATGGTGGAGGTAGGCCCCAGCGTATACACGGGGATACCGTAATGCTTGGCCAAGATCGCTACGCCGCTGGTGCCGATCTTGTTGGCGAAGTCGCCGTTGGCGGCAATGCGGTCACAGCCCACGAAGCAGGCCTGCACCCAGCCGTTTTTCATCACCATAGACGCCATGTTGTCGCAGATGAGGGTCACATCCACCCCCGCCCGCTGCAACTCATAGCTGGTGAGCCGGGCCCCTTGCAGGAGCGGGCGGGTCTCATCGGCAAACACGCGAATGTGGATGCCCCGCTCCGCCGCCAGCAGAAAGGGTCCTTGGGCGGTGCCGTACCGGGAGGTCGCCAGCGGACCGGCGTTGCAGTGGGTCAGAACGCCGTCACCGTCCTTCAGCAGGCTCAGACCGTATTCGGAAATAGCGGCGCATTTTGCAATGTCATCCTCGTGGATGTCCACCGCCTTGCGGTACAGGGCCTCCAACAGTTCCGCCCTGTCATCCTTCAGATGGACCTTGGCGGTATCCAGCATCTCCCCCACCGCCCAGCGGAGATTCACCGCCGTGGGCCGGGCCGCCCCCAGCAGTTCGCCGTCGATCCGCAATTTCCGATAAAAGGTCTCGTTGTCTTTGGCGTCAATATCCCTGGCCAGTGCGTACATGCAGTAGCCCGCGCAGATACCGATGGCCGGAGCGCCCCGGATGCGGAGTTTTTTGATGGCCTCGATCATCTCCTCCACGGTGCGCAGCTCGATCTCTTTTTCCTCGTTGGGCAGCAGCGTCTGGTCGATGATGTACAGCCGCTCCGCGGCCTTGTCATAGCGGATGTTCTGAACGTGGGTCACCTGCCGGATCGCTTCATTCATAGTCCGCAGCCCTCACACATACAGGACGCGGTCCTCTCTCCGGGCCTTGTCCCCCAGGACAGCCTGATCCGTATAGCCTAAAATGCAGTTGCCGACGCCCTTCCAGTTTTCACCCAGGCCCCACTCCGCCAGCAGAGCCTTGCCCTCCGGCAGCTCAAAGGTCTCCATGGCCCGGTTGATCCAGCAGGAGCCTACGCCCAATGCGGCAGCAGCGTTCATCAGATTGCCCATCACCAGTGAACCGTCCTGGAGCCAGTTGGGATGGTCGCTGTCGGACAGCACCACAATGGCCTCCGGCGCACCATAAAAGGGCGTCCCCTCCGGTGTGCCTAAAATCTGGCTGTTCAGCCGTTCCAGCCTGGCAAGCACGGCGGCATCCCGTACCACCACCAGCTTAGTGCTCTGAAGATTCTTGGCAGAGGGCGCGTAAAGGCCGGCTTCCACAATGGCGTCCAGATCCTCCTTTTTCAGCGGCTCCGGGCGGAAAGCGCGGATACTGCGGCGCTCTTTCAGAACCTTTAAAACCTCATTCATGGTCAACGCTCCTTTTGTAATAAGATCATTACGGTTATTCTATCACGGAATTTTGGATTCTCCAATAATTTTTCATGGGAAGCGGCCAAGTTTTCCCCTTGCATAAGCCTGTTCTTCTCCGCATAGGATAAAGCAACAAAAGGCGGGGAGTGTTGTGCTTTGAAGGGAAACATGGAGGAGCGGGCGGAGCGCCTTGCTCTTTACATCATAGAGAACCGGACCACGGTCCGCGCCGCCGCTGCCAAATTCGGCATCAGCAAATCCACGGTCCACAAGGACATTTCAGAACGGCTGCCTCTCTTTAACCGGGCGCTGTACTTACAGGTCAAGGAGGTACTGGACGTGAACAAGGCCCAGCGGCACATCCGGGGCGGCATCGCCACTCGAAAAAAATACAAGGGTACATAATAAGGAGGAAGTTTCCATGGCTGTACGCGATCCCGGCGGCTGTCGCCGCCAAAACGGACGTCCCAAGTCCGAGGCCGTCCCGGAGCTGCCCGCAGCACCGGCAGTCCAGCCCACCATGCGCCGCTGGCCCCACCCGGTAGCGGTCCATCCCACGCCGGAAGGACTGACAGCGGAGCTTCACTATATCAGCTGCGCCCTTTCCCAGCAGACCCGGCAGCTGGATGAGATCCGGAGCCTGCTGAAAAAACTGGCGGACGGCGCCGGAACCAAATAGCGCGCTGCGGGGGACCTTCGGAGGGTTCCCCGCCTCCTTTAAGAGAAGCTGATTTCCGTAGGCCAGCGTTTTCCGGACAGGCTGTTTGTGAATAAACTGGAAATTTCCCGGAACCCCTTGTAATTTGTGCCATATCCTTATAGAATATTATGTAAATCTGTCGAAAAAGAGAAGCGGCCTTTGCCGCGCATTGAAGGAGCGTCCGTTCACATGTCCAGAGCAGTCCACCATAAAAAGCATCTCACTACCCTGCAAGTTTTCCTGTCCATTGTCCTGATCCTGCTCACCGCCTGCGTAGCTGTGAAGGCATTTTTTCTGAAGGCTCCGGAGCAAAAGGTGGACAAACTGCCGTCTCAACCCGCCTCTGCGGGGGATTCCCAGCTATCCAAGGAGGAACAGGCGGCTCAGGAGGCCCTGCGATCCCACCTGGAGCGCAAGGGCGGCTTCTACACCATCCTGGTCTCCGGCTCCGATGACGGCAACGGCAACAGCGACACCAACATTCTGGTAGCTGTGGACACTGTGAACGGCTACGTCTACGGCGTCAGCATCCCTCGTGACTCCAAAGCCGTGTGGGACGGCAAGTCCCACAAGCTCAACGCCGCCTTCGGCAAGGGCGGCATGACCAAGCTGGCAGAGGTGGTGTCCGACCAGCTGGGCATCCCGGTGGACTACACCGTTTCCGTGGATCTAAAGGGCTTTGCGGCGTTGGTGGACGCTATCGGCGGCGTGAATTTCGACGTTCCCATCGATATGGACTATGACGATCCCCTCCAAAATCTCAGCATCCATTTTCAGAAGGGCGTTCAATACCTCAACGGCGCGGACGCCATGCGGGTGGTCCGTTTCCGCCACAACAATGATGGCACCGGCTACGGCAGCGAGGACTTGGGCCGGATGCAGACCCAGCAGAAGTTTTTGAAGGCCGTGGCGAAGAAAATGCTCACCGCCAATAATATCCTGACAAAAATCGATGATTACGCCAAAATTTTCAATCAGTATGTAGACACCGACCTGTCCGTAGGCAATCTGGCCTGGCTGGGCACAGAGGTTTTGAAAATGGGCGTGGACAAGATCGACTTCTCCACCCTGCCTAACGAGTGGAGATCTCCGTATATCTATCTGATCCCGGACGAAACTCTGACTCTGGTGAATACCTATCTCAACCCCTATGTGGAGGATCGGACCGCGGAGGATCTGCATCTTCCGTCCTGACCTCCGGAAAGGAGTGACACTCCATGAAAAAGCAAGTGCTGTCCCTGCTGCTGGCGCTGTCTCTGATGAGTGTTCCCGCTCTGGCCAAGGAGAACAGCGCGGACAACTTTGTCCGCGGCAAAACCTATGCCGGCCAGTTCTCCGATCTGCCGGAGGGCCATACCTTTTATGAAAATGTAGCCGCCCTGTATGAATACGGCCTGTCTGTCGGTCAGACCGACGGCACCTACGGCCTGACGGCCCCCATGACCGTGGGGCAGGCGGTGATCTTCGCCGGGCGCATCCGCAGCCTGTACCGCACCGGAGACCCGGAGGCCGGTCCTGCCGCCTTCACTGCCGCTGCCATCGGATTGAAGGATGCCCAGCGGGTCTATGCCCCCTACCTCTGGTACTTACAAGCGGAGGGCGTTTTAGACAAGGCTCTGGATGAGCAGCTCTCCGACATGGCTACCCGTGCTCAGATGGCTCATGCGCTGGCAAATCTTCTGCCGGAAACAGCACTGCCCCCGGTCAACGATTCCCTCATCACTCAGGCCTACGCCAGCCGCCGGCGGATCACTGACGTAACGGAATACACGCCCTATTATAATGACATTCTCAAGCTCTATCGCTGCGGGATCAGCGTAGGTAGTGACGAAATTGGTTCTTTCCTGCCGGACGCCCCCATCACCAGAGGGGCCGCCGCAGCCATGCTGACCCGGATGGTAGATCCCTCCCTTCGGCTGACACCGGACTGGCACCTGCCGGAGCTTTACAGCGCTGAGGGGGCCGCCTATGAGGATCTGGTCACGGCGGGGGCCTACATAGCCGCCCCGGAGACAGCGGTGGATTATGACCAGGCCGTCCGCTATATGCTCTCTCAGGGCGAAAACACTCTGTCCCTGAAATACGATCAAGGCTTTACCGTTTCCAGTGCTCAGGAAGCTCTGAACAATGCCCTGCTGTCGGTCAAGCGGTACTGCGAGCAAGGATATAACAACGCCTCCTGCTCCTATAACGCCGCCGGGACCATGATCCTGAAATTCAGCTCCATCGCCGGCGACCGTACCGAGGAATACCGATCGGAAACGCTGTCTGCCGCCATCGCCGTCCACGATGCGCTATGGCAGCAGGGGACCATTACCCCCGCCTCCACCCAGCGGGAGATCGCCTGGGCC
>SAMEA104315439__coassemble_652_pt1 | contig 12758 bp, 10 predicted proteins | sample SAMEA104315439__metabat2_high_PE_013 | metagenome-assembled genome bin SAMEA104315439 (sample SAMEA104315439) | gut metagenome | biome: Monkey gut; feature: monkey-associated habitat; material: faeces | place: China | collected 2013 | reverse complement strand
ATCTTAATACTTGCAAGAGACAAAACTTCTTTTCATCCAATCTTCCCAATCATATACAAAGAGACCGTCGAAAGACGGTCTCTTTGTATGTCTGCCGCAAAAAATCATGGTCCTGACGGTTTCCGTCAGGGCCATGCGCTTTTCATTCTTCCGTTTTGTTCTCCACAGCGCCGGGCATCCTCATGGCTCGCTGGAAGCCCTCCAGAGCGGCGGCGCCGCCCAGCGGCAGCAGAGCGGCGCTGTGGCCGTCCGCCAGCAGCGTCACGGCCAGGATAGCCGTCAGGTCGGCATAGAACCCGAACATCCGGGGCCCGCCCGCCTGAACAGCAAAACCGGAGAGCCGGTAGGATGCCAGAATCAGCAGCATCAGTCCCAGCAGTTCCAGATAGTAATTCGTCAGCACCGGGTCAACGGAATACAGCCGGTAGGCGAAGATCAGTCGGGCCAGCAGCAGCACCGGCACCGCCAGCAGGATCTGTGGTTCCGTATCCGGCGTTTTGCGGCAGATGACCACCCCTGCCAGCAGGCAGATTCCTGCGGCAACGGACAGCAGGCCCATCACCACACCGGAGCGGCCGGTCCCCGCGCTGACTGTGACGATCTCCATGCCGTCCGCAGATACCGCCGTAGCCGTTCTTCCAAACGCATTGGCGATTTCAAGGACACCGGAAAGCGCCATGACGCAGCCGCCGGCCAAAATCGCAAACAGACCGCCCTTGTCATTCCAGTTCAGCAGCTGTGACAGCGGGACCTCCACCGGTCCCTTGGGCAGCTTGCTGTTCATCCGGAACAGCATCACCGCCGACAGCGCCAGCAGCACCGGCAGCAAAATTCCCGGAATACTGCCGGGAATGGGCAGACCGGTGCCCGGTTCAAACCCGGTCATGTTTTGCAGCAGCCGCAAGGACATACCCGCGGCGCCGAGGCAGAGAGTCAGGAGGGACTTTTTATCGCACTGCTTCATCGCTATGATCCTTTCAAAACAGCCGTCGATCCTTAAATGAGAAAGCGGCCAAACGTATTTTTTTATTATAGCATGACTTGTTTCGCTTGTCCACGGCAGCGCAATTTTTATCTCTCTTTTAAGTTGATTGCCGCTTGGTCAACCAACCTTTCTTTATCAGGGGCGCAAAACAGGAGCAAGGCATCTTTCGACCTTGCATCGATTTGTTCAGTATGTGCTATTCAGTCCGCCAAAGCAAACGCTTACTCAACACTGTTGTAAACTTCCATCCCAAGAATTTTTACGATCATCCCTTCAAGGTATTCATCCTCAGGCGCATCAACCACACTCAGCCTATGTACGTCTTCAACCTGATCCAAGACTGCTCGATAGACAACTGTGCCGCCGTCTTTCAGGCGCATGGGGATCGGTACCAGAAGAACGATCGCCAGCAAAACGCAAATGCCGATCATCACTTTCTTTTTCATGCAATCATTCCCTCTTTTCAAATTTGTCATTTACCTTATACTAATATCGACGCTAAAAATCGCAAAATGTTCCTGCATGTATAGCATACAATGCTTTTCTGCTTTTTCAAGCCCTCCATCCGCTCACGAGGACAAGTTTACCTGTAAGCGGATGGAGCAGAAAAGCCCGGGAGGAATCCTTCCTCCCGGGCTCCAGCGTGTCGAAAAAGTCTTTTCTCCCCGCTGAGCAAGTTTTCAGAACTTCATAAAAGTTCTGAAAACTTAGGATTTTAATGGCGCGGGACACCCCTCTTGGGTTTCCCGCGCACACCCTTCCTTACCGTCGCGGAGAATTTACTACTTTATCGACAGTCTCAAGCCCGGGAGGAATCCTTCCTCCCGGGCTTCTAATACATGCGGTTATATACAGTAATTCAGGGCATGGCCCGGACCAGACCGCGGGCGCAGTCCACCGTGACCATCGTGCCATCCGTCAACCGCTGAACAGCACCGGCGGCTCCTACGATCACCGGCTTGTCCAGAGCCAGTCCGATGGTGGCGGTATGGCACTCCACGCTGGCCTCCTCAGTGATGACCGCCGCCGCCTGCCGGATATAAGGCAGCAGCTCATTGGTGGTATAGGGCACCACCAGAACATCGCCGGGCTGGAATTTCTCCGCCACCTCGTCAGTGCTGCGGCAGATGCACAGCGGACCGGAGGCTTTTTTCTCCCCGATGCCAACGGCGTTCACCAATGCGCCGCCCACCTGCTGAATTCGGATCATGTTGGTGGTTCCGGCTACACCCACCGGCACACCGGCGGTGACTACCACCAGATCGCCCTCGTGGACCACACCCGCCTGGGCCGCCGCCTGAACAGCAAAGTCCACCAGCTCGTCAGTGCTGCTGGCATAGGGCATCATAATAGGCTCCACACCCCAGTACAGGGCCATCTGCCGCCGGACCTGCTGATCCAGCAAGCAGGCGATGATGGGGGTGCCGGGATGGAACCGGCTCACCAGCCGGGCGGTAGTTCCCCGCTGGCTGACGGTGAGAATGGCATCCGCTCCGATCTCCTGTGCCGTGGTGCAGGCGGCGTGGGCGGTAGCCGCCGCCACGGAAAGCCGGTTTCGTCCGCCGGCCATCTGGGTCATGCGCTTGACATGGTTGATGTCACTCTCCGTCCGCCGGGCGATGGCATCCATGGTTTTCACGGATTCCACCGGATACCGGCCCGCCGCCGTCTCGCCGGAGAGCATGATGGCAGAGGTGCCGTCATAGATGGCGTTGGCCACGTCGGTGATCTCCGCACGGGTGGGCCGGGGATTTTCCATCATGGAATCCAGCATCTGTGTAGCTGTGATGACCGGCTTGCCGCAGGCTACACACCGGGCGATCATATTCTTTTGGATCAGGGGGATCTCCGCAAAGTCGATCTCCACACCCATATCGCCGCGAGCCACCATGATGCCGTCCGCCGCGTCCAGGATCTCCGGAAGATTGCTGACGCCCTCCTGATTTTCGATCTTGGCAATGATCCGCATCCGGGAACCGGCCTTGTCCAGCACGCCCCGCAGCTCCCGTACGTCTGCGGCGGAACGGACAAAGCTGGCTGCCACATAGTCGAACCCCTGCTCCGTACCGAAGAGAAGATCGTCCCGGTCCTGCTGGCTCATGTAGGGCATATTCAGCCGCACACCGGGGACATTGACCCCCTTGTGATTCTTCATATCACCGTCATTTTCCACCCGGCAGCGGATCTCCGTCTTGCTGGTCTCCAGAACGGTCAGCCGCACCAGACCGTCGTCCAGCAGGATGGTATCCCCCGCTTTGACGTCACCGGGCAGTTCTCCGTAGGTGATGGAGCAGCGGTGCGCATCGCCCTCCACCTGGACGGTGGTCAGGGTGAATTTCTGGCCGGCGGTCAGATGGACCCGTCCGCCGGCAAAGTCCTTCAGTCGGACCTCAGGGCCCTTGGTATCCAGCATGGCCGCCACCGGTGCGTCCAGCTCTTCCCGCAGCGCTTTCAGCGCGTCCAGCCGCACCTTATGCTCTGCGTGGGTCCCGTGGGAAAAGTTGAAGCGGGCCACGTTCATGCCCGCCTGGATCATCTCCCGCAGGACGCCTTCCCGGTCCGTGGAGGGGCCAAGGGTACATACAATCTTTGTCTTTCGCATCTCACGCACTCCTTCCGCCATTTCAAAAGAAACGCCGATTCTCTCCCATTTTAAAGTAATCGTTTTTCTCAGCCATTTTATCACAAACCTGTTCTTATGAAAAGACAGCAATCTGTAAAATTTTCATTTCATCTTTTGAAGCTCTGCACAAAAAGATCCCCCGCCAAATCCCGATACAGATGCCGTCCGCCATTTTTTCCGCACTTCCCGCCGGAACCGTTTGCTTCTTTCCGGCTTCTGCTATATAATTGCGTATAAGGTAAATTTCTCACCGCCCTGCGGGGAATGTATCAAGGAGGTAACGTATGCACTACATCGGTATTGATCTCGGCGGCACCAGCATCAAGGGGGCCGTTGTCACAGAAGGCGGCACGATCCTGAAGGAAGCCTCCTGCCCCACTCAGAGGGAATTGGGACCTGAGCACGTGGCCCGCGAGATCGCCGGGCTGATCACAGCTCTGGCGGAAGGCTGCGATCCCCATGTGATCGGCGGCGTGGGCGTGGGCTGTCCCGGCATTGTGGAGGATCACAGCGGTATCGTACGCTACTCTGCCAATCTATATTGGGAAAATTTTGATCTCCGGGCCGCCGTTCAGAAATACAGCGGTTATACCGTTCGTCTGGCCAACGACGCCAACGCCGCCGCGCTGGGCGAGGTAGTAGCGGGCTGCGCTCAGAATGTGGACAGTGCCGTGATCCTGACGCTTGGTACCGGCGTAGGCAGCGGTGTGGTGCTGAACGGAAAGATCCTGACGGGCTGCACCGGCGGTGCGGCGGAGCTGGGACACATGGTGGTGGAGGACGGCGGCGCGCCCTGCGCCTGCGGAAGAAAAGGCTGCTTTGAAGCCTACGCTTCCGCCACCGGTTTGATCCGCATGGCGAAGGAGGCCATGGCCCAGCATCCGGAAAGCCTGCTCCACGCCACCGCCGCAGAGGTTGGTGATGTCAACGGCCAGACCATTTTCCGTGCCAAGGAGCAGGGGGACCCTACCGCCGTCGCCGTGGTGGAGCGGTACATCCACTACCTCTCCGTAGGTATCGCCAACGTCATCAACTGCTTCTATCCCGAGGTGGTGGCGCTCTCCGGCGGCATCGCCAATCAGGGAGAGGCGCTGCTGGCTCCCCTGCGGGAAGCCGTTGCGCCCCAGGTCTATGGCAATCAGTATTTGCAGACTCACACCCGCATCCTCGGCTGTACGCTGGGCTACCACGCCGGGATCATCGGCGCGGCCATGCTGCCCACTGCCCTGTGACCGCATAATCATCTGCCAAAAACCGCCCCGGTCTTGCTTCACGGCAAGACCGGGGCGGTTCTTCGTATGTTTCTATTGCAGATTTAAAATTGAATGGGCCTTCTTTAGCAGCCGTGTTACTTATTCTTCCGCATCATGGCCGCATCAGCATCCAACAGCTGCTGAGAGGCGTCCTCCAACTGCTCCGTCTTTGCGTAGCGGTCCGCCAAGCTGCTCTCCACCAGCTTTTCCTGCGGTTTGCCGCGGAAAACCAGCTTCAGCAGGATCGGCGTCAGGATCGTGCCGCCTACCACGGTAATGACCACCGGCGTCATCATCGCGCTGCTGAGAACGCCCATGGACAGGCCCCGGTTGGCTACGATCAATGCCACCTCGCCGCGGCAGACCATGCCCACGCCCACCTGAATGCTCTCCCGCTCCGTGAAGCCGCAGAGCTTTGCGCCCAAGCCGCAGCCCGCCAGCTTAGAAATAACGGAGATCACCAGCAGCAGGACGGAAAATGCCAGCATCCCGCCGCTGACGCCGTCCAGCTTGACGTTGATGCCGATGGCAGCGAAGAACACCGGCGTCAGCAGCAGATAGCCAAGGGGATTATACTTGGACTGGATATAGGTGCCCTTGGGGGTGCAAGCCACGGCCAGACCGGCGGCATAGGCGCCGGTAATGTCCGCCACGCCGAAAAACTCCTCCGCGCAGTAGGCCATCACCAGGCAGAGCACAAAGGCCAGAACGGAGTTGCGGTGGCTTGCCCAGCCCCCCTGCCGCTTCAGCATCCAGCAAAACAGGCGGTTGGCTCCCACGCCGACCACAGCCGCGAAGAGGAAGAAGCCCAGGATCTTCAGCAAGACCAAGCCAACGCTCTCCCCGCCTCCGGCCAGACTGCTGACCAGAGTCAGCGCCACAAGGCCCAGCACATCGTCGATCAGGGCCGCTGCCAGAATGGTGTTGCCCACCTTCGTTTCCAGCTTGCCCATCTCCTTCAGCGTCTCCACCGTGATGCTGACGGAGGTTGCCGTGAGGATCGTGCCCACAAATACATTTTCCAGCATACCGGTGCTCTCGATCAAGCCCACGGCCGCAGCGCCCCAGGCCAGAGCCGTGCCCATGAGCAGGGGCACGATCACACCCAGCAGAGCCACCCAGAAGCCGGCCTTGCCGCTGTTTTTCAACTCGTTGATATCCGTTCCCATACCGGCGGAGAACATCAGCACGATGACGCCCAATTCGCTGAGCTGGGAGATAAATTCAGTTTCTGTCAGAACATTCAGTCCCGCAGGGCCAAGGATCAGGCCCGCCAGCAAAGCGCCCACCACCTGAGGCATCTGAAACCGCTGTGTCAGAAGGCCCAGCAGCTTCGTACTTAACAAAATCAACGCCAGATCCAGTAAATAATGGTATGACACAAAAACTCCTCTCCATGCGGTTCCACCGCATACACACATTTTTTCACAAGGCCCTTATTCTATCGCTTTCCCCGATTTTTGCAATGGTCATTTTGCACAAAACAGCCGTTAATTTTTGTTAAGACTTCCTAACAAACTTTTGCGGAGGTGCCTGCCGTTTTTCCGGCCAGCGGCGCTATGTTCTGTTCTCTGCAAGTGTTTAATATTTGTTAAAAATTTTTTCACACTTTTTCTCGCAGAACCGCCTATAATCTCCAAAATGTGATTTTTATTCTGCTGACACGCCGCATTTTCCCGCGGCTGAGAGGATCTTGATTATGAAGCTGCCTCTGATCGATTACCGCCAGTTCCGTCTGAGCCGGCTGAATAGCCCGCAGTTCCGGCATCTGAAACTGTTGCTGTTCTGGCCGATTTTCAGTCTGGTATTCTGTTATCTGGAAAACTACCGTCCTGCCGTCTACTATGCCCCCATGCGCTGCGCGCTGGATCATTGGATCCCCTTCTGCAAGTGGTTCGTCATCCCCTACGCGTTCTGGTTTCTTTTTGTAGGTGGAATGCTGCTCTACACCTTATTTTATAACATCCCCGCTTTCCGGCGAATGATGTGGTTCATCATCCTGACGTACTCCTTTGCTCTGGTGACCTACCTTCTCTTCCCCAACTGCCAGCATCTGCGGCCCACACTGCTGGGCGGCGATTTGCTGACGCGGTTCACCGCAAAGCTGTACGCCGCAGACACCAACACCAACGTCTGCCCCTCTATTCACGTCATCGGCTCCTTCGCGGTGTACTTCGCCGCCCGGGATATCCGGCGCTTCCGCGCCAAGGGCTGGCGGCTGGGCTTTCTGACCATGGCCGTGCTCATCAGTCTGTCTACCGTGTTCCTCAAGCAGCACTCCGTTCTGGATGTGCTGGCGGGGCTGGCCGTCTGCGCCGCGGCCTATCCCCTGGTCTATCGGGTGCCCACCGGAGCCGCTTCTCTGATCCCCGCCGGAGGGCTTGGCCGAAAGCGGTCTCCGGAGCTGTAACGCCTCTTGCCTTTCCCACTCTGTCCCTTTATAATAGAGGGACAGAGTTTTTTGTCGCATCGCCCCATTTTCAGACGACACCGCTCAGGAGGAAACCGCCATGCCCACGATCATCCCCATCACCGATTTTGCCGCCCCGGAACTGGATATCTATGCCCGCTTGACGGAAAATCAGCTTTTGAACCGGGCGGATCCGGCCAACGCCCTGTTCGTGGCGGAAAGCCCTCTGGTCATCGGCCGGGCACTGGACGCCGGGTGTACGCCGGTATCCTTCCTGATGGAGACAAAGCACGTCAACGGCAAGGGTGCGGAGATCCTGGCCCGCTGTCCGGCGGATATTCCCGTTTACGCGGCGGAGCTGAAGGTCCTGACCCAGCTCACCGGCTTTCATCTGACCCGGGGTATGCTCTGCGCCATGCGGCGGCCGCCGCTGCCCACGGTGGAGGAGATCTGCGCCAAGTCCCGGCGGATCGCCGTACTGGAAAACGTGATGAACCCTACCAACATTGGCGCCATCTTCCGTTCCGCTGCGGCGCTGGGGATGGACGCGGTACTGCTGACCGCCGCCGGCAGCGATCCCCTGTACCGCCGGGCCAGCCGGGTCAGCATGGGCAATGTGTTTCTGGTACCCTGGACCTATTTGCCGGAGGGTGTGGATTGGACGGAGACTTTGCGGCAATACGGCTTCAAGACTGCTGCCATGGCCCTGCGGGAGGACTCCATCCGTCTGAATGACCCTCATCTTGCCCGGGAGCCCAAGCTGGCTGTGGTCATGGGCACGGAAGGAGACGGGCTCGCCTCCAATACCATTGCTCACTGTGACTATACGGTGATGATCCCCATGACTCACGGGGTGGACTCCCTGAATGTGGCGGCAGCCAGTGCTGTGGCCTTTTACCAGTTGGGGCTGATGAGCTGCCCGGAATGAATATTCCGCAAAATATTCATCCTATTATTCAAATATTTGGCAGTTCGTGAATGAATCGTCCATTTTCCCTGCGAATATGGCGTTTTTTAGCTATATCCGTCATTTTTTTGCAGCAATTCCGTCCTGTGGCTAAAGACCTTTCTCTCTAAGGTTCTGTAAACACAATTTTTTCGATCAACAGCAAAAAGCAGACGCAGGATATAACCTGCGTCTGCTTTTTTGATCTCAATTCACATATACCGGATATTCATAGGGCTGCAATGTGCCGGTTTTCCGCTTAATTCAGCATCCGTTTCAGGTATTGCCCCGTAAAGCTGGCGGGGCAGGCCGCCACCTCCTCCGGCGTGCCGGTACACACAATGGTACCGCCGCCGTCGCCCCCCTCAGGGCCAAGGTCGATGAGGTGGTCGGCGCATTTGATGACGTCCAGATTGTGTTCGATGACCACCACGGTGTTCCCCGCGTCCACCAGCCGCTGGAGGACCTCCAGCAGCTTGCGCACATCGTCGGAGTGAAGTCCGGTGGTAGGCTCGTCCAGAATATAGATGGTCTTGCCGGTGGCCTGCTTGGAAAGCTCCGTGGCCAGCTTCACCCGCTGGGCCTCGCCGCCGGACAGCTCCGTGGAGGGCTGCCCCAGCTTCACATAGCCAAGGCCCACGTCCTGCAAGGTTTGCAGCCGCTTTTTCAGCTTAGGCAGAGCGGAGAAGAATTCCAGCGCCTCGTCCACCGTCATGTCCAGCACATCGGCGATGTTTTTGCCCTTGTAGCGGACCTCTAAGGTCTCCCGGTTGTAGCGTCTGCCCTTACAGACCTCGCAGGGGACGAAAATATCCGGCAGGAAGTGCATTTCGATTTTCAGCAGGCCATCGCCGGAGCAGGCCTCGCACCGGCCGCCCCGGACGTTGAAGCTGAACCGCCCCTGTCCGTAGCCGCGGCTCTTGGCCTCCTGCGTAGAAGCGAACAGGTCCCGGATGTCATTGAACAATCCCGTATAGGTGGCGGGATTGGAGCGGGGCGTCCGCCCGATGGGACTCTGGTCGATGTTCACCACCTTGTCCAGCTGCTCGATGCCCTCGATGCGGTCGCACTTGCCGGGGCGGACCTTCATCCGCATCAGCTCCGCGCCCAGGCGCTTGAACAGCACCTCGTTCACCAGAGAGGACTTGCCGCTGCCGGACACGCCGGTGACCACGGTAAAAGTCCCCAGTGGGAATTCCACGTCAATATGGCGGAGGTTGTTCTCCGCCGCGCCGATGACCTTCAAAACCTTGCCGTTTCCGGGACGGCGGACGGCAGGCACCTCGATTTTCTTCTTTCCGGACAGATACTGCCCCGTCAGGCTGTCGGGGTTGGCCATCACCTCTGCTGGGGTGCCTGCCGCCACCACCTGACCACCGTGGACGCCGGCGCCGGGGCCGATGTCAATGAGGTAGTCCGCTGCCCGCATGGTGTCCTCGTCATGCTCCACCACAATGAGGCTGTTGCCCAGATCCCGGAGGTTTTTCAGCGTTGCCAGCAGCTTGTCGTTGTCCCGCTGGTGCAGTCCGATGGACGGCTCGTCTAAAATATACAGCACCCCCATCAGGCTGCTGCCGATCTGGGTGGCCAGCCGGATCCGCTGGCTCTCGCCACCGGAGAGGGTCCCAGCGCTGCGGGCCAGCGTCAAATATCCCAAGCCCACGGACTTCAAAAAGCCCAGTCGGGAACGAATTTCTTTCAGGATTCGATCCGCGATCAGCATTTGCTGCTCCGTCAGTGTCAGGCCCTCCATCCACACGAGCGCGTCCTCTACGGAGAGGGTGGTGAACTCGTAGATGTTCTTCTCTCCCACCGTGACCGCCAGGGATTCCTTCCGCAGACGGCGGCCCTGACAGTCCGGACAGGGACACTCGCTCATCAGCTCCTCCAGCTCCTTCCGGCTGGCGTCGGACTGGGTCTCCTTATAGCGGCGCTCAATGTTGTTGCAGATGCCCTCAAAGGCCTGCTTCAAAACGCCCTTGCCCCTGGGCTGGTCGTAGTGCAGCTCCAGTGTCTCGCCCTTGGTGCCGTAGAGGATGATGTTTTTCGCCTCATCGCTGAGACTGTTCCACGGCTCCGTCAGGGAAAACTTGTACTTTTTGCTCAAAGCGTCGAAGTACATCCGGGAAATACCGTCCCCCCGGATGTTATTCCAGCCGCTTGCCTGAATCGCCCCGTCTAAAATGGACTTTCCCCCATCCTGGATCATGAGGGCGGGGTCGGCTTTCAACTGGTTCCCCAGACCGGTACAGGTAGGGCAGGCGCCGAAGGGATTGTTGAAGGAGAACATCCGGGGAGTCAGCTCCTCCATGGAGATGCCGCAGTCCTCACAGGCGTAGTTCTGGGAGAAGGAGAGATCCTTTTCCTCCCGCAGAAGGTTGACGATCACCAGTCCGCCGGAGAGCTTGGCGGCGGTCTCCACGCTGTCCGTCAGCCGTTGGCGGATGTCAGGCCGGATGATGAGCCGGTCCACGATGATCTCGATGGAGTGCTTTTTGTTCTTCTCCAGCTTGATCTCCTCGTCCAGCTCGTAGAGGCTGCCGTCCACTCTGGCCCGGACATAGCCGGAGCGTTTGGCGTCCTCAAACACCTTGGCGTGTTCGCCCTTTTTGCCCCGGATCACCGGAGCCATCACCTGGATCCGGGTCCCCTCCGGCAACGCCAGCACCTGATCGATGATCTGGTCGATGGTCTGCTGGCGGATCTCCTTGCCGCAGTTGGGACAGTGGGGCGTACCCGCTCTGGCCCACAGCAGACGGAGATAATCGTAGATCTCCGTCACGGTGCCCACGGTGGACCGGGGGTTCTTGCTGGTGGTTTTCTGGTCGATGGAGATGGCGGGGCTGAGGCCCTCGATATAGTCCACATCCGGCTTGTCCATCTGTCCCAGAAACATCCGGGCGTAGGACGAAAGGCTCTCCACATACCGGCGCTGGCCCTCGGCGTAGATCGTGTCGAAGGCCAGAGAGGATTTTCCGCTGCCGGATACGCCGGTCATCACCACCAGCTTGTCCCGGGGGATGGTGACGTCGATATTTTTCAGGTTATTGGCCCGGGCGCCTTTTACAATGATATTTTCCTGCATGATCTGCTTTTCCGCTCCTGTTTCCTGTAGTCAAAACCGGTTTTCGGTCATAGCATACACAAATCATTTTTTAATGTCAATCGCGCGTTTGAATCTGCAAAAATGACATTTTTTAAACTTTTACCTTCATTCCACAGTGACGTCCGCCGTCCGCGCCCCCAACAGGGCAATGAGGTCCGCCGGGGCCACCTCCACCTGCGCGCCGATCTTTCCGGCGGAGACGCAGATGGTGTCGAACAGCTCCACCGTCTCATGGAACACCGTGGGGAACTGCTTTTTCATGCCCACCGGGGAGCAGCCGCCGTGGACATAGCCCGTCAGGGGCAGCAGCTCCTTTTGAGGCAGCATGGCGATGGACTTCTCCCCCACTGCCTTGGCAGCCTTTTTCAGATCCAGATTTTCCGCCACAGGAATGTCGAACACATAGTACCCGCCGCCGGCGCCCTTTGTCACCAGGGTCTTGAACACCTGCTCCGGGTCCTGATTCAGATACGCTGCCACGGACACGCCGTCCACCGGACCGTCCGCCGGGTACTCATGGGGCGTGTAGGCGATCTTCTTCTGCTCCAGCGTCCGCATGACGTTGGTTTTTTCTTCCTTGTGCTTGGACACAGATCTCACCTCTTACAAATACATCCGCAGCAATGCCAGGATCAGCATGTGCGCGGGATAAAACAGGTAGCAGGCATACTGGATGGCCTTATTGTGAGCGCCCTGCCTGCCGTTATACAGCCAAATGGGGATCAGGGCCAGCAGTGCCAAGCCCTGCTCCGGGAATTCCAAGGTCCAGCTCCCCAGCGTCAGGGGGATGGTCATGCCGCCCAGCAGTTTGCAGTTCAGGAAGGCCAGTCCCGCCGCCTCGCCGATCCAGCCGTAGGGGATCTGACGGCAGAGGTAGAAGATCAGCACCGTGACCACGCCGCTGCCGTAGTAGTCCACCATGCCGATCGTTCCCAGGAAATAGCCCACGGGCAGGCTGATGAGCGCGGCGAGGATATACATCCCCGTCCCCTTGCTCCGGACCTTTTCCAGCCCCAGCATCAGCAGAAGGGCGATGAAAAAGGTGAACATCACGTTCTGATGGAAGGGGAACACAGGGGAGGAGTAGTACAGGTAGTTGAAGGGGATCTCGGAGATCAGGGCAAAGACCAGCATCCGCAGCAGGTACTTTTTCCGGTCATGGGTCCGCTGAAAGCCCTCCGCCACCTGAAAGGCGAAAATAGGGAAAGCGATACGGCCCACCGCCGTCAGCCACATGACGCCGGGCAGCACCGTGGCCCACAGGTGGTCGCAGAGCATGAGGGCCATGGCCAGCAGTTTCAGTGTCAGGCTGTCCAGACACCCCTTGGTTTTTGTGAGTTCCATAGTATGTTTTCCTTTGCAATGTTTTTTGTGTTTTTCTGGACCTGTTGACAAAGTGGCGCGCAGATCCTTTCTGTGGTAAAATAGTTATAGG
>SAMEA104315439__coassemble_651_pt1 | contig 12762 bp, 12 predicted proteins | sample SAMEA104315439__metabat2_high_PE_013 | metagenome-assembled genome bin SAMEA104315439 (sample SAMEA104315439) | gut metagenome | biome: Monkey gut; feature: monkey-associated habitat; material: faeces | place: China | collected 2013 | reverse complement strand
GATTGGGATCTGCTCGAAGTGGACATTCGGAACAAATCTGCTGAAGTCTTGCATTTGCTCTTCGATCTGAAGTAGCTGCCTTTCAGAATGGTGAATCCGATAATATTTTGGACTTCGTCTCAGTAGACGAATACCGGAAGATGGAGGATGAACTCAAGAAGGCTTATCAATATTTCGAATGGAATGACCGCTCCGGTGCGTATCGCTATTATGAGGAGATTCAAAAGAAGGTCGCCGCACAGGTCAAGGATTGGAAAGCGATAAACCCTCGGGCAGAAATCACCTCTGTCCGAATAATGCTTTTTTCAACCTAAAGGAAAACACACAGGAGGGTTTCAGATGCAATCGAATAAAGAATCGAACCAAAAGCTGATTGAGCGATTTCCGTTTCTTATGCCCCGTAACCGCTGGGCAGGAGAAGTTCCAGAGGATTACGACTATCGTTGCCCACCTCACGTTGGGAAGCGACGGGAAGGTAGTTCTGCATACAAAAACTAACGTGGAGATAGCAGGTGAAAAGAATGAACGTAACAAAAATACCGAAAAAGACAATATCGATCATTGAGCCGAAGCGGTCAATGGTTGTCAATAAGGAGCAATACCATCAGCAACGCGTTGCGGCGTACTGCCGTGTATCCACAGACAGTGAGGAACAGCTCACCTCATATACCAACCAGAAAAAAGTATACACAGAGATGATTGCCGCAAAACCAGAATGGGAGTTTGCGGGTCTCTATGCGGACGAGGGCATCTCCGGTACGATAGCCTTGAACACTATGCCGCATGGCACAGACTACGCTATTTCGATACGGAGCTAAAAGGCAAGACCGTCATCTTTGGGCATACTCCCACAACGGAATTTCAGCGCAATAATCCTTTGGAAGTATGGCATTCTCAGGATGACAACATGATTGGCATTGACTGCGGATGCGGTTTCCCACCTCCATCCGTTCAAGGCCGTCATCCGGCATACGGGCGACTTGCCTGCCTGCGCTTGGACGATGGTAAGGTATTCTACTCAGAAGAAGATATCCCCGAGGAGGTAGAGGAACTTGTGTGGTGGTAAATTAACGCAGCCCAAAGTAGATGGCTATATCAGTTGGCTCCGGCGGAATGACTACTTTGGAATGACAGGTTAAGATGAATCTGAAAGAAGCATTTCGTTATCAAAACAGAATCCAGTCCTTTATGGCAGAAGCGCAGAGCATTCTTGACCGTGACTCCAATGTCACCAAGGTTGAAAACACTTACTTACGCCACAAGGTCATGTCCGAAGCAGAGGACGAAACCGTCCTGACCGTACCGGAAACGGAGTATTATGAGCAGATCACAGACATTGCTCGTTTCCTCCTGTACCTGTTGGGTGAGAAGGAAAAGCTGTTTGCTGCCATCCGCAAGGCAAAGGATGAACTGGACATTGACATGGACAGTGAGGTCAGTTTGAATTCTGTGCGGCAGAGTGTTGCTTGTACCTTCAAACGGTTGAACGATCTGCGCAGCTCCGAGCAGACGATTCCCAATGGCGGCAGCGGATACCGTTTCAACGCAGAGGGAAATCAGATTGCCTACCGCTGCGATGTGAAGCGTGTGACCACGATCAACTATGATCGGAAGGTCATCCGTGCCGCCCTTGGAAAACTGAATCAGCAGTCTGATGAGACTTCCGCGAAAATCGACCTGTGCCTTGTCACCTCCAAGGTGGAGTACACGCCTCCCTTTGATGTGAATTCCAGCTTCGCTGAGGCATTCGAGGCATACACGGGAAAAGCCGAGGCATAACGCCTCGGCACAGACCGGCTATTTTGGGTGCGGCAAGCTATGAGAATGTGGATACTGGTTCAGGTGCAGATGAACAATAAAGCTGCACATTTCCGAAAGGAACAACTGGACTGGCTCACCATACGAGCCTTCATAATATGGAAGAATAAGTGCCCGTCACTTTCACCGTCGCTAAACATTCTTTCGTCAAAGCCGTTTCTACGTTAAGGCTCCAACTCTTGCTTCCAAACTGACCTCTCCATGGTAAGGTATGCAACCGATATACTCGCTGAAAACGAGATTTACAGAAAAACAAATGATCTTTTTCCCGTGCGCATCGCCGGCAGTGTGACCCGTCACGCCGCCGACAATGTAATCGGAACAAATGGTTGAAACTGCATCAAACCCTTGCCGCATCCAAAATAGCCGGTCATAAAATGAGATGAGCAGCAGGACTCAGCCTGCTGCTCACCAACGATATGAAGTTTTACCGTAGTGGGAATCAGGATTTGATCCATCGGGACCTCAAAGAGAGATCCCAACGCATACAGGTTATCTACCGTGGGAAGGCTTTCGCCCTTCTGCCACTTGTAGATTGCTCGAGGCTCCTCAAAACCGAAGTAGCTTTGCAGATCTCGAACCGTCAAGCCGCGCTCCATGCGCAGGCGTCGAATATTGTTCCCCGTTGCAACAAGATCGATCACAGGGTATGCTTTCAAGCCCATTGGGGTCGCCTCCTTTAGAAGAGTAGTATTACAAAATACCAGAGAATGCAGGAAAAAGCAAGTCTTAAATTTTTAACAGAGAACAATATATGGGACCGCAGACAATATTGAACCAGAAGGAGGCATTTGTCAAAATGAATTTCACTCCGATTGCAAAGCGAAGCAAGAGCGAGCAGCATAAGTACTATGCGTCAAAGCGCGGCTCCTGGAATGGGCTTTCCCCGGTCACACGTGTCGTGCAGAGTAGGAGGCTTTATGACCGAAACCGTATTAAACGAGAAGATCGCCGCGCTTCTGGAGACTAAATCCTCCAACGCGCATCAGAGAAGCAAAGACCGCAACAGACTGCGCCGAATCCACGAGATTCAAAAAAGCGACAGACTGCTGCGGATTATTAATTATGGGGGCTATGCACCGCACCGCGGATATATTGATTGGGGGGTTGACGGTCGAACGTTGCTCCACTCAGGCAAGCATATCAAGTATCCCAAGAACAGTAATTGTCAGAGATGGATCAAGCGCGAAACCAGCCGGAGAATCCGTAACTGCCGAAGCACCCCGGTGAAGGGCAACTTTTACCGACGTCTGTTCGACTACTGGTGGACACTGTATTGAGAAGGGAGTACAGATGAGTTCAAAGGAACTGTTCTGTAAAGTTCTTCAACTGCTCAAAGAGCAGGAAGCGATTGATGAAGAGTTTGGAAATGCCATCCAAAAAATGGGGAACGGCTTTTTCGTATTTGGTTCGGAAAACAAATATCGCGAGGCTCTGCTAATGCTGCTGAAGGAAGCGGCCCACGATCAGTACGATTACATCGGCTGGTGGCTCTATGAGGGTTCTCCCGATTATCGGGTTTGGACAGATGACGAACGAAAGGAGTGGTATTTGAAGGAACCAGGTGCGTTGTATGACTTCATCCGGGACGAGTGCAAGTGAGCAAAGAAAAATAAATATCTTTTTGGGTCATACGCCAAATCGACTTCTGATGCAGAATTTAGCAGCCACGCCCATAAAGGAAACATAAAATAACAGATCTAACTCCGCAAAGGCGTTGTGGCGCAACGTTTTCGTGCGTTATCCTTTTGAGTTATGCACTCCACAAAAACACCGTATTTCAAGTGAAATACGGTGTTTTTCTTAATTTTTCAAGTGTTTTTATATTATGTCTCGCGAAAATAATTCAACTTTGGTTCAACTCGCTTCAAAAATTCAAACCTTCTTCAAAAATACATCCGCTAAAATATCAGCGTTCTTCCGGTCAGCAGCCTCCATTACATGAACGTAGATATTTGCGTTTGTGCTGACCTGTGCATGGCCTAACCGCTTGGAAATAGATACGCTGTCTACGCCATTGAAATACAGCATAGAGGCCATTGTGTGACGGAAAGCATAAGATTGATACCTCAACAGTCCCAAGTGGTGATTCGGGGTGTATCTTCACAGCTTCTTTGTCCCCTTCTCGGCCAGATGGGACGTTTCGCATTCGTAGGAAACTATAAGAAACTTCTTTTGCGGCTTTTCCGGCTCTATTCTCTCAGAACAGCAATTTGGAAATCTCCCGCTATTATCTTGCCCCATTCAGCGTCAGCTTAGCTTTCTCCATCGTGATAACAAGAACGGGGATCAGAATGATCTGCACAAGGATGCCGGGAATCGCATTGGTCACTGCGCCCACAAGAAAAAGGGAGCGGTCAAACACGGTATGCCGCAAGCCCGCCATCATAAACTGTACACAGCCCCACACCATGCGGCCCGCGATCATAGCGGCGATCAATGTGACATACACAGACCAATTTCTGCGGGGAAAAACACGGTACAAGATCCCGGAAACCGCGCCATAGGCGGCCAGTTCAAACGCCATGGCCACCGCCGTATAAGCCGTAGGCATCCCAAATAGAAGGGACCGCAGCAATGGGGAGACAAAGCCCACCGCCAGTCCCCACGGCCAGCCGCAGACAAAGCCGCACAGCAATGCCGGAATGTGCATTGGGCAGAGCATGGATCCGATCTCCGGGATCTGCCCCGTCAGAAACGGCAGCACCAATGCAATGGCAAGATACAGCGCCGAGTAGGTAAGCTTTCTGATCTGCATAGGAGAACGTGCATCGTTCCGTGTCATAGGCATGCAGTATCTCCCATCTCCGTCAGCAGTTGGCGAATATGCTCCATCGCGTCATCCATGATGGCGGAAGATTTCTGGCTGACACCTGCCACATAGGTGTCGCAGAGGTTCATGGGGATCAGCACCCGGTAGGCTGCGCTGGCAGCAACGGCATTGGCCATGGCCGGAGAGATCTCTCCCATCAGCGCATCAGCAAGGGCAATCCCCATGGGGCCAACGATGATCTGGGCAGTCCGACTGGCAACGATGACGGGGTTTTCGCCGGTCGCCACCCGGTCCGCGCCGGCACGCATCATACTCTCTGACGCAGCGCTGTTGGTCCCGATGGCCATGACCTCCACCTGTGGGAAGGATTTTTTGATATTTTCCACTAACCGCTTGCCCAGTTTTCCGCCCTGTCCGTCAATCACAAGAATCGTCATATCAAAAACATTCCTTTCATCCCACATAAATAAACGTACCGGACGCAGGTGCGCCGTATGCTTCCTGAGTGAGTGCATGGAGCGCCTCTTCCGCGTCTGTATCACTGAACAGGCTCGGATACATGGCCTTGGCAAGCAGAACCGCCGCGCCGGTCCGTCTGACCTGACCGGAAAGCAGTTCCTCGGAGAGTAGAATGACCCGGCCATTCCGGACGGCGTCCAACCCAGACCAGCCCTCCCGTGCTTTCAATGCTTCGCAGATCGTTTCCGCCTGCCGGGTGGACGACACTCCGCTGCCAAGGACAGTACGCTCCACGACCTTGACGATCACACCGGGATCTTTGCGCTGGATCCAGCCGTCATCCACGATCAGTCCGTCATTTTGCAGCTTTGCCGACACGTCATACGCCCCGGCATTCGAGATGATCTGATGCTCGTCAGATGATTTATGGACAGTGTGGTAGTCCTCCGCCGTCTCCCAGTAAATATAGAAGCGCTGGCACTCAAAGAGGCCGCTCAAACGGTCCTCCAGCAACGTTTGATAGTAAAGCAGCGCGGTTTCTGCCGTTTGACCACTTTCGTCCGCGCCGGTTTTTTCTGCCTGGTCAGCGGGAACGGTTTCCGTTGCGGTCAGCTCACCGGTGGCGGCATCCTTTGCGCCGGTAGCTCCTCCATTGGCATCATGCTCCGGTGTTTTTCCGCCGTCCCCCTTCTGCGTGAGGGACTGGTCCGCACCGGGAACGATCTCAGCATTTGCGTCCTCCGCATATGTCTTTCGGTCGGAATCCGGGTCCGTTGCGGTCGGGGCATCCGCATCCGGTCTGGCATCCTCTTTCTCCGCAGGATCGCCTTCCGCATCCTCAACCTGTTCGGCCTGTCCCAGTTGGTCCTCCGCCGTCTCGCCGTTCTCATCGGGGATCGGATCCGCAGGCAAGGTGGTCCGGGTACGGCAACCAGTCAGGGTCAACAGCAGCACCGCTGTCAATAATAAAAGCTTTACATTTTTCATTCTTGCTTCCTCTCAGGCGTGGAGACACTCCACATACTTCAAGCAAAATTTTGTTTTCCGGTCTGCGCCGTCATACAGCAGCCGCTCCGTTTCGTTTAAAAGGCTTTGCAGTTCGGCTCGCTGTTCCTCCCCCATGGTATGTGTACTATATGCAGCCTCCTCAAAAAGCGCGGCGGCATGATGGAACTGCGCGGCGTATTCCGGAGAAACAGTTTGGGACAGTGCAACGTCCCATTGGGAGAAGGGGCGATTCCCAACGCCTTTTCCGCAGCGATCCAGATAGGCGGCCAGATGCAAAAACATGGTGCGGATTGCTTCCCCGCAGTCAGGGGAAGCAAACGCCGCCCGCCGTTCCATTGCCTTGCGCCGCCGGGCGTCAAACAGGGCGAACGGCAGAAAGGGCAGCGTCAGCAGGGCCAAAATCAGGATCGTCAGTACGGCGATTTTTAGATAGTCGATGCGCTTGGGACGGCTGATCTCCTGTTCCTGTTCATAAATATGCTGATAGTCCTGCGTATTTTGCGTATCGCCGGACGTCTCTCCGGCGGTTTCCGTATCCAGCCGGTTTTCCTCACGGGCGGTCTGGGGCGGTTCCTGCTGCGGCGTATGGTCTGCGCCGGAAACAAGCTGTTCGGCAGCATCCAGCCGATCCCGCACATGCTCAGAGGCTTCTTCCACCCCCGTGCGAACACCGGGAGCCAAGAGCTGTACTGTCAGAAAAACGGCCGTGACCGCCAGCAGAAATATCAGTCTGCCCCGCAGGGTATCCATAGGCAGGGCCAACAGCGCCAGCAGCGCAAAGATCAGCACATTGACAGCCGCCGGAGGAGTCAGTCCGAACCAGATCTCTCCGCCGGCCAGGGCCAACGCCGCCAGAAGCGGAACGATCTTGCTGCCGCGCAGGTATGCAAGCAGAAGAACACCAGCCGTTGCCGTCACCAGCAGGCCCAATGCCGGAACCGGGCTGGCCGCGTCCGAAACCTCAAAATAATCGTAGGCATAGGCATTGACCGTCTCACTGGCCGCAAACACCAGATTGCACAAGCACTTCAGGCTTTCTCTGGCAGGCTTGAGGGCCAGAAGCAGCACTGCCGCAAGCAGCGGCACACCGGCAATGGGGAATGCTGTTTTCCACGGTTTTGCCCGCTCACTTTTTTGAAAATCAAATTGTAACCCAACCGTTTGATGTTTCATGAACATTCCTTAAATTTCAAGATATTCCAATTCCTGCGCCATGTTCTTCCGCGAAAAGGGTACGACCATCACCCCGTCGCAGCTCTGTGCGCCGCCGTCAGACAGCAGCACGGTCACACGGTTGCCCGCCTGCAGCAGGGAAAGGCCCCGTGGCAGGGACGGCGCACAGACAACGGTATGCGCATAGACATCCCCGGACCATTTGCGGAAGCAGTCGCAGATGCTTTCCGCATCCGGTGCGGCAGAGGCAGTCAAAATCTGCTCACGCACCGCTGTGCAGTCCTGCTGATCCCGTACCGTGCACAGAGAGAGTTCATCTAATTCCCTGTTTTTCCAGCCAATAGAATGCGTGATCCCCTGTTCTGTCAGGGACCGGGACAAGGACAGCAGCACCGTCATGGCCGCGTCCAGCGCATCCGCGGCATCTTCCTTCCCAGTGATGGAGGTATCTAACAGCAGCAGGACCTCCTCCGCCACCGGAAGCCCCAGTTCCCGCACCATCAGGGAGTCTGTCTTTTGGGAGAGCTTCCAGCGGATCTGTCGGACGGGATCGCCTGGAACGTATGCACGGAATCCGAAGGTCTCACTGGGATCGTGCCCCGGATGGGCGGAAGACCAGCGTTCGCTGTCCGCCGTGACCGTTTCATTTTCCGCAAGGGAGATCTGCATGTCAAACAGCGGCGGTTCGACGGTCACGAAGCGGGTGCTCCGAACCGTCAGGGCACAGCGATACAAGCCAAACCAGTCCTGCACAGCCGCGTCGCTGAGAGAAAGCATGACCGTACCGCAATGGGCGGTACGTAGCGTGCCTGCCGCGTCAGGCGCAAACCGCGAGACTGAGAGCTTCACCGCCGTTTCCTCCCCGGTCAGGCGGCTACGGCCCCGAAGCGCTGCCGCCAGCACTGCTCCGGGCAGAAGGCCCTCTGCCCGCACGGAGCATTCCGCGGCATCTCCCTGTTTGCAGCAATCCGGCGCAGATAGGTGAACCGTTACCCGTCTGACTGAACGCACCGCGCAGAGGACCGACGCAGCCGGCAGGAAAACTGAAGCGGCCAAAATCGTCCGGGTGCCAGTATTGTTCTCAAAGAAATACAGCAACATGGCAAACAGCAGCCATGCGCCGTAAGCAAGTCTCCGCCTCCGCATCATGCCTGTCTGCGGTCCGGAACTTCCACCGTTTCCAGCAGTTCGTTCAGCACCTGCGTGACCGTTCCGCCGGACAGCCGTGATTTCTGGCTGAGGATCACACGATGGGCGCAGACATCATGGAAAATTGCCTGCACATCGCCGCCTGTCACATAATCCCGGCCCTCCAGATAAGCATGGGCCTTGGCCATACGGTCAAGGAACAGGGTGCCGCGGGGGCTGATGCCCACCTCCACCATGGGATGCTCCCGGGACGCCATAGCCAGACGGGTAATATAGTCCAGAATACTGTCCTTTGCTGTGACGGCCCGCACCTCCGCCTGCATCCGCAGCACTTCGTCACGGGTGACCACCTGCGCCACGGAATCAATGGGGTCTGTGCTCTGGCGGTCCCGGAGGATGGACATCTGGGCCTCATAATCGGGATAACCGATGGAAAGCCGGACAAGAAACCGGTCCATTTGGGCATAGGGCAGCAGTTGGGTGCCTGCGGTACCTACATTGTTCTGGGTCGCGATCACCGCAAAGGGCTTTTGCAGCGGATAAGTCGTGCCGTCCACAGTGACCTGACGTTCTTCCATCGCTTCCAGCAGGGCGGACTGAGTTTTGCTGGACGTGCGGTTGATCTCGTCCCCCAACAGAAGGTTGGTATTGCTCACCACGCCGATCTTGTACTCAAAACAGCCGCTGTCCTTGTTGTAGATGGAAAAGCCCACAATGTCGGACGGCAGCACATCCGGCGTGAACTGGACGCGGTTATAGGTCAGGCCCAGTGTGCGGCTCAGGGCCACAGCCAGCGTCGTTTTGCCGACGCCGGGGATATCGTCCAGCAGAATATGCCCGTCAGCCAACAGCGCCATCAGGATCTTTTCTATGACCTCACGCTTGCCTACCACGGCCTTTTCCACTTCAACAATGATCGTTTGCAATTCACGGTTCATACGATAGTTCCTCATTTTCTACCATCGCCTGACAAGGGCAGACACGGTTTTGACGGGCAAAACTGCCTGCACCTGACAGGGATGGATTTTCGAGTGATTTTTGTTTTTTGAGATGCAGGTGGGCTGACGCCCACCAAGGTGAAAAGAGCAAAAAGCGCCGGAAAGACGCGCTGTCAGGCGTGTTTGCCCGTGTCGAGCGACGGTATGGTTTTGATTGCCGTACAACACAGCAAGCCCAAGTGGTCTGCTCTGTTCTAAAGCAATAAGGATGCCCGCACACCCGTCTTGTGACGGATGTGCAGGTCTCCTGCGGCTTGTGCCTCGTGATTTACTTTGCGGGAACGGTCAGCGTCTGACCCACATAGATCATGGCCGCGTCCTTGATCTGAGGATTGGCAGAGAAGATCTTGCTCCACAGCTTGCCGCTGCCGTAGACCTTAGATGCGATCTTCCACAGGGAGTCGCCGGACACAACGGTGTAGCTTCCATTCTCTGCCGTGGCCGCGGACTGGCCGGGTTTCGTGGACTCAGCCGGTGTCGTTGTGGCCGTCACCGTAATGCGGCCCTGAGGGGCAGCATAGGCGTCGCCAACCACATTCCCCAGCTCTTCGCTGATGTACATCCACACCACATCCCGCACAACGGCCTTGGTGATGGCAGACTTCTCGTTAGCCTCCGCAGCCGCCTTAAACACATAAGAAGAGTCCATGCCGTTAAAGTTTGCGTTGTGGGTAATGACCGCATAGGTAGCGTTCGGATCGAACGCCTTGCCATTTACATTGGTGATCGTCACACGGCTGGCAGAATTCGCCTTGAACCAGTGCTTGCCGTAGGCTTCTCCCTTGTCATACGCCCGATCCGCGTTGACGCTGTAAGTCAGGCCCGCAGCCTGCATAAAGGAAGCGCAGGCATCGGCGGACACATCGCCGTAGGGCAGCGCCTGAGAAGCCGCCTCCAGAGCTTCCAGCAGTTCAGCACCGCTCATATAGATCACAGCCACCTTGTTGGGATAAGGCAGGACGGCTGCCAGCTCCGTCGCGCCGAACTTGCCGACGGCAATGTCAGCACGCAGATTGCCGCCGTTCCAGAGGGCAACCACGTGATCGGCGTCCACCTCCACCTTGGTGTTGCCGGCGGTCACATCGTCCTCGTCAAAATACGCATTGATCTTACCGGATACGGCGAACCACCGCAACGCGTCGGTCCACAGATCGCCCAGGTTGGTCTCCACCTTACGGGCCGCGTTGTCCGCGCCGGACAGCACCACGCTGCTGTAAGCCTCCAGCGTGTCATCCAGTTCCACCTCATTGCCGTGGGCATCCACGAACTTGGATGCGGACACGGACGTGGCCATCACGCTGAGAGCAAGCCCCAGCGCCAGCGCAAGACTGATAAATCTGTTTCGTTTTTTCATAGTTTCCTCCAAAAATAAGTTATGCAAGCATTTTCCGCAGCATCAAACAAAAAAGGCACCAATACCCTCCTTGGGAGGACACTGATACCTTCGTAATATCTGTATTGCCTGAGCGTATAAAAACATATGCGGAAAATGTCAGCTTGTGCCAACTTCGCCAGCTTGTGCTGACGGAGGGATTTTATCAAAAAAGTTTTATGTTGTCAATACGCCATTTGCCATGCTGCAATTTCCGAAAGATTCCGGTTGCGCGGGGTGGCAAAATCCGGTATGATAGAGAAAATGCAAAAAGGAGAATCACCATGATCGAAGAAATGCTGGCATATAACCGCGAATTCGTCCGGTCCAAGGGCTATGAAAAGTTCCAAACCAGCAAATACCCCGACAAGAAGATCGCCATTCTCACCTGCATGGATACCCGTCTGGTGGAGCTGCTCCCTGCGGCGCTGGGTATCCGCAACGGTGATGTGAAGCTGATCAAAAACGCCGGCGGCATGATCACCGGCCCCTTTGACAGTGCCGTGCGCAGCCTGCTGGTGGGCATCATCGAGCTGGGCGTGGAGGAAGTCATGGTTATCGGCCACACGGACTGCGGCGTGGCCCACATCAACGCCGACATGATGATCCGCCACCTCATTCAGCGAGGCATCTCTCAGGACCATATCGACATGATGCGCTACTGCGGCATTGACTTTGAGGCTTGGCTCCGGGGCTTTGACTGCGTGGAGAACTCCGTGGCGGAGACCGTGGACCTGCTGCGCAACCATCCCCTTATGCCCGCCGATGTCACCATCCGAGGCTACGTCATCAACACCGAGACCGGCGAGTTGACCCCGCAGGAGTAAAATCCGCAGCAGGCCCCGATCCCAACTGGGCCGACGGTGCATATTTTCAGCCTGAAACTGTCGATAAAGTGGTAAATCCTCCGTAACGGTAAGGTAGGGCAGCCGTTAGCGGCTTTGCCGCTTTACGGATGCTGCATACCCCTTGCGGGTAAAGGGTGTGCGCGGGAAACCCAAGAAGGGGAAACGGGCGATGCGCCGCCAGCGGCGGAGAAAGCGAGCCCGTTTCGAGGAAAGCCCCGATTTCCGGGCGCAAAGCGCACGGAAACCGGCTGGGTCGACGGTGTATTCCTGCCCCGCGCGGGGGAGAAAAGGCTTTTTCGACACACTGAGGACAGTGCTCAAAAAGCACTGTCCTCTTTTGGGCTATATCGTTATTTTATCGCGCAAAGAAGCGGAAAGCCGTCCACTGTTGCAGCGTCTCTCCCTTGCGCAGGATCGGTGACGGGAACGCCGGGCAGTTCACCGCGTTGGGGAAATGCTGGGTCTCCAGGCAGACGCCGTGGGCCTGACCGTAGACCGCGCCGTCTTTTCCCCCACGCTCCGTCAGCCAGCCCGCCGTGTAGAGCTGCATTCCCTCCATCGAGGTGGTCATTTCCAGACCGATGCCGGTGGCGGGGCACCACAGCTCTGCCACCGGGCCTTCTCCGCTGTCCAGCACATAGTTGTGGTCGTATCCCCGCCCGCCGTTAAAGGCTTCATCGTGGAGACGGCTCCCAAACGCCGTGGGCGTCCGCAGGTCCAGCGGCGTGCCCTCCACCGGCGCCAGCGTCCCTATGGGGATATTTCCGCTGTCCATAGGCGTATAACGGCTGGCCCGCAGGGTCAGCACATGGTCCTCCACCGTGCCGCTGCTGTGGCCGCCCAGATTGAAGTAGGTATGGTTGGTAAGATTCACCACCGTTCTCTGCTCCGCCGCCGCCTTGTAGTCGATGGTAAGTTGGTCGCCCGTCAGTCGGTATGTGACCTCCACCCGGACAGCGCCGGGAAAGCCCTCCTCACCGTCAGGAGAGGTGTAGGAGAAGGTGACCGCATTTTCTTCGCAGATATACTCCCACATTTTTTTGTGAAAGCCCTCATTTCCACCGTGGAGGCAGTTCTCCCCCTCGTTGGCTGTGACGCGGTACGACCTGCCGTCAATAGTGAACCGTGCCCCGCCGATGCGATTGGCGCAGCGGCCGATGGTCC
>SAMEA104315439__coassemble_635_pt1 | contig 13060 bp, 12 predicted proteins | sample SAMEA104315439__metabat2_high_PE_013 | metagenome-assembled genome bin SAMEA104315439 (sample SAMEA104315439) | gut metagenome | biome: Monkey gut; feature: monkey-associated habitat; material: faeces | place: China | collected 2013 | reverse complement strand
GTGTCCACGCTGGGATAGCGGGCCACCGGGAAGGGAAAGCGACTGTCGTCGGCGTCCGGGTGCTCCGGCGTCACCACGATGGCCCGGTCTCCCAGCTTTGTCAGTTCCCGGGCGTAGTTTACAACAGTATTGGCCACGCCGTCGATCAGCGGCGGGAAGGAATCATTAAAAAGTGAAATGCTGTATGGTTCCGGCATAGTATGACCTCCGTTCCTATCTATCAGCTTCATTCCGTGTCCCCTTACAGTTTCAGCGCGGAAACCGCCGGGACGCGACACACTTCATCAAAATGACAGCAGTCCCAAATGCTCCAGCAGGATCTTGGTACCCAACAGTACCAGGATCACACCGCCAGTGATCTCCGCCCGCTGCTTGTACCGGGCGCCGAACCAGCACCCCACCGCCACGCCGGCCACAGAGATGCAGAAGGTCGTCACGCCGATCAAGCTGACAGCCGGGAGGATCGGCGTTTCCAGAAAAGCGAAGGTCACGCCTACCGCCAGTGCGTCGATGCTGGTGGCAATGGCCATGAGAAAAAGCTTTTTGTGATCCAGTCCCCCGCCGGCGGCAGCGTCCTCCGCCTCGTCCTCCTCGCCGGAGAGGGCCTCCCGGATCATGTTGCCGCCGATAAGCAGCAGCAAAATAAAGGCGACCCAGTGGTCATACTGCTGGATATAACCCGAAAATTGAGAACCAAGTACCCACCCCAGAAGGGGCATCAATGCCTGAAAGCCGCCGAAATACAGGCCCACCGTTAAGGCATGGCCCCATTTGATCTTCGTCATGGACAACCCCTGACAGATCGCCACGGCAAAGGCGTCCATCGACAACCCTACGCCGATAAGAAACAGCTCAAGAAAACCCATACTGATGTAAGCCTCCTACAAGATCACCGGAACTTCTCCGCGAATTTTAAGGCTGTCCGGCGTCACATCACAGTCATACGCCAGCACCCGGACCCCGTGGGCCGCCGCCTCACGCAAGGCTTCTCCAAAGGCAGGATGGGTGACGTCATTGGGTGCGACGCTGTGAATATCTCTTATTTGTACCACAAAGAACAGGACCGCGTCAAGGCCGGCCTCCGCCGCCCGTTGCAGCTCCCGGATGTGCTTGACGCCCCGCTCCGTGGGGGCATCCGGGAACAGGGCGTTTCCGTTTTCCTCCAGTGTGACGCCCTTCACCTCCACCAGATGAAGCCGTCCCTCCGTCTCTATGCAAAAGTCCAGCCGGGACGAGCCGTAAACATACTCCGGGTGGATGGCGGTGACGTCCGGCAGGAAGCCTCCGGCCGCCGCCCACTCCGCAAACACCTTATTGGGAGCCTGCGCGTCCATATTGATAAGAATGCTACCCTTTTCCACCGCAATCAGATCGTATGCGGTTTTTCGGTTGGGATTCGTTCCCTTTTCCAGATAGACTGTGCAGCCCGGCACCAGCAGTTCCCGGCACCGGCCCGTATTCTTCACATGGACGGTCTCCACGCTGCCGTCCAGTTCCACATGGGCGATAAAACGGTTGGGGCGGTCGATGAATTTCGCCGCCCGGACATTCTGATAGTGCATTGCCGTCTCCTTCGTATCATTCGCCATCCGCAGGCGCGGCTGACAGCAGGGGGCTGTACATCATAATGGCATCGTTGGCGCAGAGGTACTGCTCCTCCAAAAGCGCACCGGACAGGCCATACACCTCCCGCCAAAGCTGGTTGTGCCGGATATAGCCGCCCCAGGACGCCTGGTCGATCCGGGCGTCCTTTTCTATGACCCGGAATTGCAGCGCCGGCGGCTCTGTCGAGCGCCACGCCCCCTCCAGATGGGTCTCCCCCACCCGCAGGCACAGCTGATACGGTCGATCCGTGTCATTGCGGATCATGAGATCCCTGTGTGGATAAGCGCAGGTAGCCCCGCTGCCGAAAGGCTGGGTGCGGTTGGCATCCGGGAACACATCATGGGAGTGGCGGTAGCGCTCCGTCACCGTCAGGGGCGTGTGGAGGGTCATCCAGAAAATCAGATTGGACAGCTGGCACAGTCCGCCGCCAATATCCCCGCCGATCTGTCCCAGAAACAGCACCATGCCCTCCTTGTAGCCTTTCCGGGCGGTGGGTTTTCCGATGCGTTTCCAGTAGCTGAAGGTCTCGCCGGGATACAGGATCAGCCCGTCCAGCCGCTTTACGGCCAGCTTCAGATTTGTCACCTTATTCTCCTGCCAGACCATTTCTTCTCCCCGAAGGTGGCGCATAAGCGGCGTGGCGTGGGAGAACTGGACACAGGGGAGCCGCTCTTCCTTCCGGGTCTTTGCCCAACGGTACTTGGGCGAGCACCACAGTAGATAGCGCTTCCCGGTGTAATACGCCTTTCCCAGCCGCAGGCGCAGCCAGCTGCGTCGAATGGGCGGGCGCAGATTCATCTTCGTATCCACAGCGTCTCCCCCCCTTTCATTTTTCTTAGTATGCCACAGGATCTGCCGTAAATCTACATCAAAACGGTAACATTTCCCACAGATAGCCGAGGTCTCCCGGCCTCTTCCCTGTCAGAAAAGCAGCCAACCGCGGGTATGGATCGCCGCCGAGACCGCCTTTCCCGAAGCTCATCCCAAAAAAGCTGTAAAATTCCCCACTAACTGCGCCGCAAACGCAAAACCGGCCGTTTTTCGTTCATAAATTGTTTTCTGGACACGCTTTCTACGCCGTGCTAAAATTGCTGTTATCCATAAAATACATACCAATTCAGGCGCGGAATTTCTGCCGGTTTCCGCTCCAAGAGAAAGAAGGAACGATCCATGAATGAGGTCCATTCCCCGAAAAAGCCTCTGATCTTCTACTACATGGTGGCCATGCTGCTGGTGATGCTGTTCAACTTCATCGCCATGCCCTGGCTGTCCCAGTATCAGATCCAGGAGGTGGACTACAACACCTTTGTGTCGATGACAGAAAAGGGCGAGATCGGTCGGGCAGAGATCCAGGAGGCCGACAACCGGATCCTGTTCACCAGCAAGGATGAAAAAACCATTTACAAGACCGCTATGATCTCCACGGACAGCCAGCTTGTCCAGCGACTGCTGGACGCCGGTGTTTCTACCAGCGGCGAGGAGATCGAGCAGACCTCCCTGCTCATGAATATTCTGAGCTGGGTGGCTCCCATTCTGATCTTCATCGCCCTGGGGCAGTTCATGTCCCGGAAGCTGATGCAGAAAATGGGCGGCGGCAATTCCATGATGTTCAATATGGGCAAGTCCAATGCCAAGGTGTATGTGAAGTCCGCCGAGGGGATCCGCTTTGACGACGTGGCCGGTGAGGACGAGGCCAAGGAAAATCTGACGGAGATCGTCAATTATCTCCATGACCCCAGTAAGTATCAGGAGATCGGCGCCTCCATGCCCAAGGGCGTCCTGCTGGTTGGCCCTCCGGGTACCGGCAAGACTATGCTGGCCAAGGCCGTGGCCGGTGAAGCCAACGTGCCCTTCTTCTCCATGTCCGGCTCCGAATTCGTAGAGATGTTCGTGGGCATGGGCGCTTCCAAGGTCCGTGACCTTTTCAAGCAGGCCAAGGAGAAGGCCCCTTGCATCGTATTCATCGACGAGATCGACGCCATCGGCAAAAAGCGTGACGGTCAGATCGGCGGCAACGATGAGCGGGAGCAGACCCTGAACCAGCTCCTGACGGAGATGGACGGCTTCGAGGGCAATACCGGCGTCATCATTCTGGCAGCCACCAACCGTCCGGAGTCTCTGGACCCCGCCCTGACCCGTCCCGGACGGTTCGACCGTCGGGTGCCGGTGGAGCTGCCGGACCTGAAGGGCCGGGAGGAGATTCTGAAGGTCCACGCCAAGAAGATCAAGGTGGCTGAGGATGTTGATTTCAACAAGGTCGCCCGCATGGCCTCCGGCGCGTCCGGCGCAGAACTTGCCAACATTGTGAACGAGGCCGCTCTGCGGGCCGTCCGGGACAGGCGGAAATTCGCCACCCAAGCGGATCTGGAGGAGAGCATTGAGGTGGTCATCGCCGGTTATCAGAAGAAGAATGCCATTATGACGGACCACGAAAAGCGCATTGTGGCTTATCACGAGATCGGCCACGCGCTGGTGGCGGCGAAGCAGACCAATTCCGCCCCCGTGCAGAAGATCACCATTGTTCCCCGGACCTCCGGCGCGCTGGGCTACACCATGCAGGTGGATGAGGGCAACCACGTTCTAATGAGCAAAGAGGAGATCGAGAACAAGATTGCCACCTTCACCGGCGGCCGGGCGGCGGAGGAAGTAGCCTTCGGCTCCGTCACCACCGGCGCCTCCAATGATATTGAGCAGGCCACCAAGCTGGCCCGTGCCATGATCACCCGGTACGGCATGAGCGATGATTTCGACATGGTGGTGCTGGAGACCGTTACCAATCAATATCTGGGCGGTGACGCCTCTCTGGCCTGCTCCGCCGAGACCCAGACCAAGATCGACCAGCAGGTAGTTGCGCTGGTGAAGCGGGAGCACCAGAAGGCGCTGGATATTCTCCGGGAAAACCGGGCGAAGCTGGATGAGCTGGCCAACTTCCTCTACGAAAAGGAAACCATCACCGGCGAGGAATTCATGGGGATTTTAAACGGGTAAAAGCAGAATATCAGGCAGGGCGCAAAAGGCGGATAATCCAGTTTCAATTCACTTCATGCGGGCGAAGAAAATCATCGTCCAATACTTGGAACTTTTCAAATGTTTTGCCGTCTATATAGATAGAGAGCAATTACATTTTGCAAAATATCCTGATTTGAAAGTGGGTGTTCATTTGTGAAAAAGATACCAGCTCTCCTATTTTATGTTGCATTGCTGCTCTTTATGGTAGGATGTCAGACAGATTCCCGCTCTGACAATACCGACTCCGCATCAGATCCGCCAACGATTTCTGATTCAGATACAGCGGAAGTGTTGCCGACAGGAACAACCGAAACCTTCGCATACCATGATCTTGTCTTGGACATCTCGAATGTTTACGAAGTTCAAACGACTTCCGGAATTTACGATGACGGAGAAACTTACGAGTATCCTGTCTATATCTGTTATCCAGGTGCCACACTCACCATTGTCAATGCGGATATGAGCGATCCGACATATGAGGAAGATCATCAGCCGCGCCCGCAATGGGGTGTATACGACATTGAAACCGATACCAGAGTCAATCTTGCGGATGGCATGGAACCTATTGTGCTTGATGAAACAACAGATGCCGTGTTTCATCTGGAAGCAAGTGTTTTTGTCTTGAAATTTCATTTTTACGAGCCGCAATAGGCATTGTCCTGAAAGTGGGCAAAGGACGCATTCGCACACAATAAAAACTCTCCGGCGATAAAACGCAAAAAAGAGTGCCATCCAAAAGAGCCGGGTGGATAACGAAGTTTTTATGTAGGATACGACGCAGTCTCTGAGAGGGGCCGCGCCGTATCCTGCTTTACACAAAAAACTTGATCCGCTTCACGCGGAAGTCATAAACTGCCGAGGGTTCTGGCGGATCTCCTCCATTGCCGCCCGCAGCTCCATTTCTGTCGGAATGGTGAACAATCCCACGGCGGTGAAATAAATGTCCACCTTGACCTTCTTGGTTTCCTTGTCCTTGCTGTGGATTTCGATGCGGCGGATCAGCGCGTTGACGATCTCCGGCGTGAGCTGCCGGATGTCCGTATAATCCCGCAGCGCTTTCATCAAAAGCCTTAAATCCACCTTGGTCTGCTCCGCGTCCAGCAGCTTTTTCTTGCCGACAGCTATAAGTTCCAGCAGTTCCTTTTGCTCGGTTTCGTAGTTTGCGGTCATTTTTGTAAAACGCTCATCGGTGATTTTTCCAGAGATATTCGCCTCAAACAGTCCCTGGATAGCCTTGTCAATAGTTTGAACGCGCTGTTCGCTGGCGGTGATGGTCTGCTTCAGCCTTTGCGCCTCGGCCTGTCGTGCGGCGGTGTTGTTTTTCGCCAACAGATACAGAAAAATCGGCTCATAGCACCGCACAAAATCAGCAAGGTCGCTGACGGCCTCCGCCACGATCTGTTCCAGCACCACATTTCGGATATAGTGAATACTGCAAGTCCCTCGCCCGGAATTATAGTTGGCGCAGCGGTAAAATTCCTGATTGGGTTTCAAGCTCTTGGCTGCGCAGAAGTGCAGCTTGGCTCCGCAGTCCGGGCAGAACAGCAGACCGGCAAATAGGCTCGCCCGTCCGGTTTTCGTATTTCTGCGCTTGTGACTGCGTAATTCCTGCACACGGTCAAAGAGTTCCTCGGAGATGATCGGCTCCTGCATATTGGGAATGATCTGCTGCTCATCTATAGAGTTATAGATGGTCTTATGCACCTTGAAGCTGACGGTTGTGCTTTTGAAATTTACGGCACAGCCGGTGTACTGCCGGTTAGCGAGGATGTTCTCAATACTGCGGTTCGCCCACAAATACGGATTGGCAGGACTTGTGTTGCTTGCGGCTCTGCCAATGGAATTGTAGTATGCCGTGGGCGTTAGGATCTTCTCTTTTTCGAGGTCGCGGGCAATTTGTGACGGGCCGCGTCCCGCAAGACAGAGGTGGAATATCTTTCGCACCACCTCAGCCGCGGGTTCGTCAATAAGCCACTGTTCTCTGTCCTCCGGCGACTTTTTATAGCCGTATGGAACAACGGAAGATATCCGCTTGCCGTGCTCCGCTTTGCTTTTCCAAACCGCGCGGATCTTCTTGCTGGTCTGTTCAGCATACCACTCGTTAAAAATATTGTAGAACGGCATCATCTCCAAGCCCGTTTTGGCGGCGGTATTCACATTCTCCTGAATAGAAATAAAGGTCACGCCGAGGGACGGATAAACGATCTGCGTCAATCGTCCCATTTCCACCTGTTCACGTCCGAAGCGGCTGAGGTCTTTTACGATGATCGTGCCGACCAGACCGTTCTCCACCATGTTCTGCATCCGCTGAAAACCTTCCCGCTGAAAGGTGGTACCGGATACGCCGTCATCTACAAAGAATTGCGTGTTCCGATAGCCCTCCCGCCGGGCGAAGTCCTGCAAAATCTGCTTTTGATTCGTAATGGAGTTTGACTCCATATCCTTGTTATCGTCATCTACGGACAGGCGGCAGTAAAGCGCCGTAATGAGTTCTTCTTTTTGCCCGCTGTTTTTGTTTGCTGCTGCCATTATAAAATGCTCCTTTCCGGCAACTGGGCATAGCAAAGGCAAGTGTATTGTACTACGCCCGACTGCCTTTTTCGATTGTGCGGTTACAGCAGCTTTCGTGAGAGCAGCAGGTCGCTGAATTGCCGCAGGACGCTCTGCCTGCCGTCAGCGCTGAAATGGGTGGATACCTCATAGACTGTGCCGCCGATTTTCAGGGAAAAATGGGATTCTGCTTTATTTTCAAAGACATCGCCATACAGAAAATTTTGATCAAGCTGTCCCATAGGCCGCACCTCCTTATCGCGCTCGGTCGGCTCGTCGGCGGTAATCCCGCTCGCAGAGCTTCACCACGGCGTCCTCGATCTGGGCGGCGGTATAGTTTTGGGGGAAATATTTGCGGATACGCTCCATTGGTATTTTCAGACGAGCCTTTTGATTGGCTTTTTCCTCACTCATTATGGCTTGAATGACCGCCGAGGTGAGCGTCCCCTCCCGCTCAGCTCTGTGCATCCGCCACGCCTGCGAGTAGGAGGGGGTGCAGTCGTTAATGGCGCATTGCTCCAGCACCTCCCGCTGGCTCTGTTCATCAAGGAACGACAGCTCTACGCCGACAGACAGGGCAATTTCGCCTTTATCCATCTTTCCAAGGAATTCGGGGATCAGGCGTGTCAAACGGATATAACGATAAACTGTATCTCGACTTTCACCAAAGCAATTTCCAATTTCCGTTGCGGTATCCAACTTTGTCGCAAATTGCGATAAGGTTAAATCTGTCCGCTTACCTTGATGGGACAGCGCCTCCATTTTCAACTTATAGGCAAACGCCTTTTCGGAGGGCAGAATATGCTCCCGGTGCAGGTTGCTGTCCACCACCGCAATGGCGGCGGCATCCCGGTCAAGGGCATAAATCAAGGCAGGGATCTCGGCGATCCCTGCCTTGACTGCGGCGTGTAAGCGGCGGTGTCCGCTTATCACTTCATATTCATCTGCGTTTTCGATGGGGCGGACGATCAGCGGCGTGAGGACGCCGTTCTCCCGCACACTTTCGACAAGGGCATCCATCTCCGTGTCATCCCGGATCTGATAAGGATTTTTTTCAAAAGGACGCAGCTTGGAAACCGCGATATGGGTTTGTTTCATCGTTCAGAATTCCTCTCTTTCTTTCGTGCCAAGTGGTTGTGCTCCAGTTCGATTTCCCGCTCAGCATCTAAAAGCTCCCGCATTTTCGGGAGGTGCTCCGCAATACGCAGAACCGTTTTTCTCTGCCGACGCAGCGGTGTGATTTCCTTTGTGATCTCCTTGCAGCGTTCCTTCAGGTCGGTTTCTTCTGCCGGGGTCTTCGCCCGGCGCAGCTTCAGACGCAAGGCGTACCGCCGTTCCTCCAACACCAGGATTCGCGCGGTCAAATTCTCCTGAAAAGCAAGCAGCTCCTTTGGCGACTCAATACGGCAATCGCTAAGGAGCTGATATTCTTCCAGATATTGGTCCAGCTTTTGCGCCTCCACCCGCATTGCCGGGGAGAGCGGTCTGCGATCCGTTTCCTCGATATTGCTGCCAGTGCAGAATTTAAGCAGCTCGACAAAAATTTCAAACAGCAGCGTGACGGTATCTTTCCGTTCTGCCTGCCGCAGATGGTACTCCAAAGTCAGCAGCGGAGCCTGTTTCCATTTCGGGTAGGCGATCACGTACAGCTCCGGCTTTCGCTGGTTTTCAAGGCACCGTTCCCGGATGGCCTCTTTGCCATACTTCTTTCCCAGACTGTCGATACGGACAGGCCGCTGCCAGCCGTCCATAAGGACGGATGGGCGCGCGCAGCGGAAGTCCCGCTCAAAACGGTAGCCCATACATTTTAGATAGTATTCGATTTCCTGAAAGGAGCCGCACCGGGACAACGCCTCGTCTATGTCTCGGCGCAGCAGATCCCGGTGGGTCTGCTTGCCAGCCTTGTGAACCCAATATTCCTTTTTCTTGCCTTTGCTGTAAAACTCGCTGTTTTCCAGCACCGACAGTCCGTGCTCCCGGCAGATCGCGTCGGAGATCCTGCGCAGCTCCTTGTGGTCGCCGATTTTGTTTTTGAATTTCGCGCCGTCCTTGAAGGACACGGGATTCACAACAAAATGGCAGTGAACATTGTCGGTATTCAGGTGGACGGTGACCAGCACTTGATACCGGTCGCCCCACATTTGCCGCGCTGTCTCCTTGCCGATCACAAGCGCCTGCTCCGGCGTGACCTCACCCTCGCGAAAGCTCTGGATGCCATGGTAGCCCACCACTTTACCCCGCAGACCGAACCGCCGCTGCACGGCGATCATCTCGGCATAGGCGTTCTGCGTCGAACAGTTGATGCCGCCGACGAACATTTTGCGGTCTGTTTTGTCATCGTTCCCCGCATAGCGCAGGGCGGCGTATAGATCCCCGTCCAGATATTCCGGGGCGGTGGTCTTGTCGGGATTGTCAGCGTAGTCCAGCGTGGCTTGCAGATTTTTGAACACAGGCCAAAAGCCTGTCACAGCCATGGCGCGTCACCCCTTCCCCGGCAGCAGAAATTCTGTTGTGATCTGCTTCAGCACTGTGGAAATTTCTTTGTCCAGCTCTGGTGAACTCGCCTTGTCCGCAAGTTCGCCCAGCCTTTCAAGGCAAACAAAAAGAGCGTCAGGCGGAACCGCTTTCGGTTCGTATCCCAACGCTCTTTGCGTGACATATTCAGTTGTACTCAGCCCGCATTTTCGGGCTTTGGACTGAATTTTTTCCTTTTCTTTTGCCGTCACTCGGACGGCGATGCGAATATCTTTCCCCATAGCGTCACTTCTCCTTTCACGGGGGATTGGGGGCCGCGCCACCAAAGAGGCAGCCGATTTCGGCTGTGAGGGGGACTTTTGTGGCACACAAAGTCCCTGCTTGTTATATCGTAGGACGCACCCCATCCGCAAACGGTATGGGCTGGTTCCGGCGGTGAGATGAAGGGCAGGTTTTTGTGCCCAATATCCCCCTGTGATACCGAGAATTTATCGAAAGGGATGCGGAGATACAGTCATTTGATTTTTCCGAACCTTGCTCTCGCCAGCTTATGTGATTTCGATTTCTTCCATGTTCACGCTACTCCTTGTTTTTGGGATTTGTGGCAAAAAAGACTGCCTATATTTCAGTAGATAGCTCGGATGAAGTGACGCAAAACAGCCCGGACATTCAACTGTCCGGGCTGTCTGCCTCGCGGAGCGCACATACAGGGCTTGCCCCTGTATAAAAGTGCGCCCTTACCATGGGACTATCATTTGGCATTGACTTTTTATTCATTAAATTGCCTTGTTGTACTCTTGTAGTACTTCAGCAAAGGCTATGATTCCAGTCACACAAATTGAAACACCTTTTTCTAAAGCATATCTCCAATCCTCAAAGGCTTTACCTGATTCATCCAATAGTTCATCCAAGGGCTTGCTGCACTTTTTATTATATGCCGATCTAATCGCCGTTCTATCTTTATCATCAAGTGCATCAAAGAGCTGTTTCAGATCATGACCTCGACTAAACTCCTGGGTAGGTGATTGCTTGATCATAATTGCCTTAATAAACAATTCACAGGAAAAGCTTGCATTCACTGCAAATGGATACATCTTCCCGGACAGAAACTCTCCGATACTGTCAATGCATGATTTTGCCACATTTAGAAACGCTGTTGCTTCATCAACGCACACTTTATAATCTCCAACCATATTCACCACTCCTGATCCACATACGGAGTATCTTCAACACCCTCAGCGTTCAGATTGGCAACCATACGATCAAGTTTACCCTTCCACATCTTCCTGAACCATTCTGTATGGCCAAACCACTTAACCAGAGTGGGGCTGATGGCGTAGTATGTGCGAATAAACGCACGGCCATACCAGGTCTCTGCTAATGTGTAGTCACGGTAGCGACGAAGCGTCCACACCTGTGGGCAATCATAAGAGCCGTATACAGCAGTAGCCACATAACAACCGCCTGTGCTTTCTTGAGGGGCTGTATATGCACTATCGTATTTTTTGATTTTAGAAACATATCCATTTACTACGTTTCTATTACCATCCTTATCTGCCAAATTACCCATTAGAGATTGATGCCATGCAATGCCTTGTCTCCAAGCAGAAACGGACAACTGATTTGCTTCTGTATCAGTTCCAAACAACAAATCAAGATTGTCGCCAAGGGTGTAAGCACATTGCATAGCAGCAAATCCATTGCTAATCCACTCTTGTGTGTAGTTGCTTTTAATTTGGGCATCAATGCCATCATAATGATTTTTAGCTCCATTAAACAGCATACTGGAAATGATCATAACCCTGCTGGCCACCTCTGTATAAGCGGCTTTCTGTTCTTCTCTATTTGATACATTATCCTTAATTAATTTGAGGACAGTATCAATACAGTTTGCCACCGATATACCAGCAGACTGTATTTGAGCAATTTTGCATTCCATAGCTCTGAAATATACAACATAGAACGATGCTTCCCAACTTGTGGGGTCTTTCACGAGCACCATATCGTAATATTTCGCCGCATTTTCTCCGTTATTATCATCTTTTGCTCTGCGGGCAATCTGATAGAGATTTGCGAGTTCTCCGGATGTATCTACTTTCACGGTACTGCCCGATACATCGACAGTACCCTCTACCATCATTTTCTTTGCTTCTTCTACAGAATACTTTGTTCCGCAAGACTGGCAGACGAAAACGCCATCCTGTTTCATCAAATCTGTACTTCCGCACATCTCGCAAGTTAGCTGTTTCACTTTCTCTTTCCTCCAATTATTTCAAAATTTTGATTTTTCTATTTCGCTCGTCCAAAAGCGAATTGAGTTCGTTAATAATTTTTGCCTTATCTGTAGAGGGTTTCAGTTCAGCGATTTTCTCCGTGATCCGATCTTCAATATCTGCTAACCGCTCATGGCTCATCGGGTCAGAGAAGCGGATATTTTCCGCAAGCCTTAATAGTTCAGCTTTCACTTCTGTATCCGGCTCTGCATTAGCCAACAGTTCTACATCTGCCTGTAGCGACCGAATACAAAAGGTCTTTTCCTGAACTTTGTCCTCAACCCGCTCAATTTCGCTGCGCCCTGCATCGGCAGAAATCATGCAAACGGAGAAAACTCCTACAAGCACAACACATATCACGACTGCACTCCAAGTAGGGAGTGCGGGATTGAACAAATATATCGCAAATGTTGCAAGCTGGACGATCAGGTAGACAACACTGATATGCAGAACAGGGAGACCGAGGAACTTGCTTTTCAGGGTATCTTCCCGACCGAATGCAGCTTTCCAAATAACGATTTGTGCCAAAATTGCGATTGCGGTGAAAGCGTAGGCAATCCAAAACGCTGTTGTTTTCTGTACAGGAACAGAAAAAGCGATCACGCTGACCACGACAAGCAGGATGCCAAGAATCACATATCCTTTTGTACTATTCTTTTTCATCATCAGCCCTCCCTCTTTGCACCACATTTGGGGCAGAACTTACCGGGTTTGATGAACTTAAAGCCGCATTTTGCGCAGGTGTCAGGAGCTGTCTGCGGCGCACCGCACTCATCGCAGAACGCTGCACTGGGCGTCAACTCCGCACCGCATTGGTCACAGAAACGGTTTGCCGCTGTTTGCGGTTGTGTCGCCATCCCCGCAAAAGCGTCAGACACAGCTCCGCCTACCATACCGCCGACTGTACCGCCAACACCAGCCATCATTCCAAGACCAATTCCCATATTGGAGAATTGTCCTGCGCCTTCGTTTTTGGCGGCATCCTGCGCCACATCAAATCCACGCTCCTGCTGGTAGGTGTAGCCTTCCTGCATACGTTTAGTCGCTTGCGCCTGAGAATCAATGACGACCTTTTGCGCTTCGGTCTGTGCGCGGATCACATCCGTCTGCTGCTTTAGCTTTGCCTCTGCTATATCAGCATACTGTCG
>SAMEA104315439__coassemble_628_pt1 | contig 13163 bp, 14 predicted proteins | sample SAMEA104315439__metabat2_high_PE_013 | metagenome-assembled genome bin SAMEA104315439 (sample SAMEA104315439) | gut metagenome | biome: Monkey gut; feature: monkey-associated habitat; material: faeces | place: China | collected 2013 | reverse complement strand
TTGCGGCGGTTGCGCTCCGAAACGCGCCTGCGGGCGCAGTCCCGCGCACACCCTTCACCCGCAAGGGGTATGCAGCATCCGTAAAGCGGCATAGCCGCTAACGGCTGCCCTACCTTACCGTCGCAGAGAATTTACTACTTTTTGACAATCTCAAATTCCCGCCATCGGCGGGAATTTTTTTACAGTTCTTCCGTTGTCAGGACGCGTTCCAGCTCTTCCCGATCGGTCAGCAGGTTCAGTGCCTCCAGCATCCCGTTGGCGGTCAGGTGCTCCGGCAGATTTAGCCGCCGGAGCAGCGCCTGCCGCCGCTGGCTGCTGTCTGCTCCTCCGGCCAGCCCCCATTCCATCAGGTCTGCCTTGGTGATGGGCGTTTTTTCCGCCGCCGGTTCCCCCGTTTCGTCTAAAAACGTGGCCCCCGCCCGGCGGAGAGCCTCCAAAATCACCTCTGGCTTCATCCCTTCTACCCCCAGCTTACCCTCCTTGCCGGGAGCCCGCTTCCGTTTCTCCTTGCCGTGGATGTCCGGGATATATGCCTGCTTCACCTGCTCCTTGGGCAGCGCCCCCTTCAGGTAGTTGCGGATCACAAAACCAGCGCCGTCGCTGTCCGTCAGGACGATCAGGCCCCGCTCCGCCGCCAAGCGCCGGAGAAAGACCACCTTTTCCTTGTCGTTGAACACAGCAAAACCGCCCAGTGTCACCACCGTGGCGTCCACCACCTGCGCCAGCGTATTCTTATCGTAGCGTCCCTCCACTACGATGACTTCCTTGATCTTTCTCATTTTCGGGCCGCTCCTAACCGGGCCAGCAGCAGCTTCAGTTCCTCTGCCGGGTCTACCCCCCGTTGGCTCTTCATCCGCAGATCTGCCACCTGACACATTTTCACAGCGTCACCGCACCACTGGGCGCTGACCCGCTTGGCGGACTGCAACAGTAGCTTTGCCGGATAGTCCGAGCGCATCTCCCACAGCTCCATGAGCCAGTATTTGTCCTTGCCGCTGTCAATGGCCATCCGGGCGGTGTAGAGCCGCCGCAGCTGGCTCCCCAGCGCCGCCAGGATCACGATGGGCTCCTCCTGCATTTTCAACAGGTCCCCCAAGATAGCGGCGGCCTTGTTGTAGTCACTCTGGGACACCGCATCCGTCATTTTGAAGATCTCTGCCGACAGCACAGGATCCGCCACAGCGTCAATGTCCCGCTGGGTGATGACTTCCCCCTTGGCGTAGGCCCCGATCTTGGCGATCTCCTGAGAAAGCCCCGTCATCAGTCCGCCGCAGAGAAAAATCAGATACTCCGCCGTCTGCCGGTCGATCTGCTTCCCCAGCGCCCGGAACCGCCGTGCGATCCACGCCGTCAGATCCGAGGTGTCCTGAGCTTTGAATTCAATGGGCGTCACATGACCGTCCATAGCCTTACACAGCTTCTTCATGGTCTTGTTCTGCTTGTACGCCACCGTATCGTACACAAACACGATGCAGCAGTACTCCGGCAGATCCTCCAGCAGGGCGATGAACCGCTCCCGTTGATCCTCGTTCAGCTTGTAGATATCCCAGTCCGTCACCACGATCAGCGTCCGCTCCGCCATCATAGGCATGGCCTCCGCCATTTCCGTCAGGCTTTGGGCCGTCAGGTCCTTGCCTTCCAGAGCGTGATAGTTGAATTCCTCAAACCCGGCGGGGATCAGTCTTTTCCGGATCTCCCCCAGATAGTATTCCCGGAGGTAACTCTCCTCTCCGTAAAAGAGATAAGCGTTCCCCAGAGGATTCCCCTCTTTCAGATCTGTTTTCAGTTTTTGATAGGCTTCGTTCTTTGTGGTTTTCTTTGCGTATGCCATGATGTGCTCCTAATCAAATGATAGATAGACCGTCCCGTGGCGGTCCGTCCGGTAAATATCGCAGCCTGCCCGGGCCAGCCGCCGCAGGGTATCCTCTGCCGGATGCCCGTAGGAATTGCTTCCTACGCTGATGATGACCGTTCCAGGCGTCACCGCGTCCAGCAGTTCCTTCGATGCAGAGTCCTTGGATCCATGATGCCCCGCCATGAGAACATCCAGTTCCGGCAGCTCATACGTCTCGATCAGCTTCTTTTCCGTGGCCCGCTCCATGTCGCCGGTGATGAGGAAGCTATGCTCCCCCGCCGAAGCCAGCACAGTGAGGCCCAGTTCGTTGCTCCCGCTGACGCCCACAGGCGGGAAAATGGTCAATTCTCCATCCCCAAAGGGCAGACGGGTCTCCTCGGTCACAGTCTCCAAATCCATGCCGTACTGCTCCGCCAGTTCCAGCAGCCGGTCCAGTGCCGCGCCGCCCTCCGCCTTTGGGATCGTCAGGGTCTCCGCGTCCATCCGGGCCAATAAATGCTCCACGCCGTTGATGTGGTCATCGTCGAAATGGGTCAAAATCACCCGGTCCACACGGCGGCAGCCCATAGTCAGCAGCTCATCCGCCGTGTCGCATCCGGCGTCCCGCCAGCTGTTTCCGCTGCCGCAGTCCACTAAGGCGGTCTCCGTCCCGGATCTCAAAATGACGCTCTGTCCCTGTCCCACGTCCACGGCCGCGGCGTTCAGCCGGTGACAGAACCGGCTCTCTCCCGCCCGCACCGTCACCACCAGCGTCAGGATACTCAGCGCGGCGGCCACGGCGAATTTCCGCTGTCCCTTGGGTTTTAGCAGCCACGCGGCGGCAAACAGGAGATACACGAACCCCATCCAGTATTTCAGGTAGGGATTGCAGAAATACACGCCATGATACGGCAGCGCCGCCAGTACGTGACACACGGCCAGAATATACTTGATCAGCAGCCGGGGCACAACGCCGATCACCGTCCCCAGCGGCAGGAAGAAAAAGCTGAGAAGCACCGCCGCCAGCCCGCCGATGAACACGATGCCCACCGCCCACAGGCACAACAGGTTGCTCAAAAGGGACACCGGGGCGAAACTGCCGAAATAGTAGGCGCTGATAGGTGCTGTCAGTGCCAGACATCCAAAGGTCGTTGAAATACTAACAGCTGTAAAGGTAAGTAGCCTGCCATGTTTTCTCTCTCCTGTCAGCCCCCGGTAGAGCTTGGGAGACAGCCACAGCAGCCCCACCACCGCTCCAAAGGACAGCTGCAAGCTGACGGACTTCGCCGCGAAGGGGTTGTCCTGTAAGATCAGGAACAGCGCCGCCATCAAAGCCGTAGGCGGGTCGCTCTCCCGGCGGAACAGGGGCGCCGCCGTCAGAAAGCTCAGCATCACGCAGGCCCGCACCACCGAGGGAGACCCGCCGGTGAGTACTGCGTAGAAGATCAGCGTGGGGATGGCTGCCGCCGCTGTCAGACGCCGGCGGTGCTTTCCCGTGAGAAAGCCCACCATCGCCAACAGATACGCGCAGTGCATTCCGCTGACCGCCAGAATGTGATAGACCCCTGCTTCGGACAGGTCCACATCCGCCTGAGTGGACAGTTCCCCCTTCCGGCCCGTCAGCAGCGCCAGCAGAAAGCCGGCGTCATCTCCGGAGAATAATTCCCGGATGCGTTCCTGCATGGCCCGGCCCAACCGGGCGGGCCACCAACGGGGCGCGTCCACCGTCCCGGCATGGAAGGCCACCGTCCCCCGGCTGTACGCCAGGAGAAACACGCCCTTGGAGTTGAATACCGTCACATCGTCATCCCGGATGCGGGACGCGCTTTGCAGATACACCTCGTCGGTGAGGCACTGACCGGGAGAAAGCTGCAAAAGAGGCGGATCACCGTAGTAGGTCAACTTCCCCGGCAGCCCTTCTGCCCGCACCGTCACCTTTGCACCGAAGCGGGTCTCGGTGGGATACTCTGTCAGGGTCATGGTCAAAGCCCGCTGGCTGTCCGCCAAGGCCTCCATAGGCGCACTGATCTGTCGGACATACAGCCAGTTCCATCCCAGCGCCAGCGCCCCGCCCACCAGACAGAGGATCGCCCGTTTCCGCCAACATTCCGGCAGAAACAGCGCCCCAAAGCCCAATGCAAGGCACACCAAGCCACCGGGCAGCAGCCAGCCGCCCGGCAGCAGATACTGCGCCAGAAAGATCCCTGCGGCAAACCCGCCGCAGAACAGCGCCAACCGTCTCATTTGACAGGATACGGCTCCGGCCGATCCGTCCGTCCCAGCAGGTAGTCTGTACTGACGTGGTAGTAGTCCGCCAGCTTGATGACTGCCCAGGCCGGTATCTCCCGAACACCTTTTTCGTAGCGCCAGTAGACATTGCGGTTCAGATTCAGATAAGCTGCAATTTCAATCTGCGACTTGTCGTGATCGATGCGCAGATCCTCAAGCCGTTGGAAGAACATCGTATCACCTCTTGATAATGCTACCAAATGGCAACACTTCTCCGGCGTTTTTCACCCGAACGGCTTCAATATTTATATACTATATTGGCAAGGAAATGTCTACATCAAAATGATCCAAAAAAAACGGAAGGCGTTCCCACCCTCCGCTTACGCCGCTCCATCGGAAATAAACAGTGCGGGACGCATAAAGCGTCCCGCACCGCGTTTTTCTCGATCAGCCCGGAGGCCAGGTCATATCCCGTCCGGCCAGCACATGAAAGTGCAGGTGGGGCACGGACTGCTGGCCCGCCTCGCCGATGTTGGACACTACCCGGTATCCAGCCTCATCAAAGCCCAGCTCCTTGGACAGCTTGGCAATGACCTCAAAAATATGGGCCACCACAGCGCTGTTTTCCGCCGTTACAGTGGAAACGGACTGGATGTGGGCCTTGGGCACCACCAGAAAATGGGTGGGTGCCTGGGGAGCAATGTCATAAAAGGCGTAGCAAAGCTCGTCTTCATAGACCTTGTTACTGGGGATCTCCCCGGCGATGATCTTACAGAACAGGCAATCGCTCATAGATAGGCTCCTTTCCGATCGGATGTTATCTCTTTTCGTGTTCCGGCACCACGGCGAAGGTCACCAGATCCTCCGTGCCATCGTTGACAAGGCTGTGGCTATGACCTTTGGGGCAGTAATGGCAGGTGCCGGGAGCCACCGGCTCCCAGACCCCGTCATACAGCACCTTGCCGGTGCCGGACAGAAAATACATGACTTCGCTGCTGGTTTCGTGGGTATGGAGGCCGATGGAAGCACCGGGGGCCAGCACGCTGCGCATGATCTTGTTGTCCACATCCTGAACAAGCTGCAAACGTGCCTCCCCCTCGCCTCCCTTCATGTGGGAAACAACGGAGGGCTCCAGTTCATCAAAACGAATCAGCATACACGTCTCTCCTTTTTACAGTTTGCCGGCCACGAAATCGTCCACGGCTGCCAGGGCGTCATCCACCTTGCTGACCTCCGTGCCGCCGCCCATGGCGCTGTCGGGCTTGCCGCCGCCCTTACCGCCGCAGATGGGGGCGATGGCCTTGATGATATCGCCGGCCTTCACGCCCTTGGCCACGGCGTCCTTGCCGCAAACGGCCAGCAGCGTCACCTTACCGTCGTTGACAGAGGCCAGAACGCCCACCACGCCGGGCTCCTTGTCCCGGAGGAAGTCGCCCTGCTTGCGCATGGCGGCAGCGTCCATGCCGTCCCGCTGGGCGGTGATGACCTTCAGCTCACCCACCGTCTTAGCGGAGGCCAGGAAGCTCCGTGCCTCGCCCAGAGACGCCTGCTCCTTGAACTTCTCCAGCTCATGACGCAGATCCTTCATCTCGTTCATCTGCTGCTCCAGACGATTCTCCAGCTCGCCGGGGTTGGTCTTGAACATCTGTGCGATGTGGAACAGCACCTGCTGGTTGCGGTTGATGGTATCCAGCGTCAGCTGGCCCACGGTGGCCTCGATCCGGCGGACGCCGGAGGCTACGGACGCCTCGCTCTTGATGCGGAAGGGACCCACCTTAGCGGTGTTATCCACATGGGTACCGCCGCAGAATTCCATGGACACGCCGCCCATTTCCACCACGCGGACCACGTCGCCGTACTTCTCGCCAAACATGGCCACAGCGCCCTTCTTCTTGGCCCCCTCGATGGGCAGCACCTCCGTCACCACAGGAATACCTTCCAGGATGGCATCGTTGACCAGCTTATCCACCTGCGCCAGCTGCTCCGGCGTGATGGCCTCAAAGTGGGTGAAGTCGAACCGCAGACGGTCAGGCTCCACCAGAGAGCCGGCCTGATGCACATGGTCGCCCAGCACCTTCTTCAGGGCCGCGTCCAGCAGATGGGTAGCGCTGTGGGCACGGCGAACACCCTTGCGGCGCTCGGCGTCGATGGAGGCCATCACGGTCTCCCCCACCTTGAACGTACCGGAGACCACCTTGCCGTAGTGCATGAACTTGCCGCCCTTGTTCTTCTGGACGTTGTTCACCTCGAACTTGGCGCCGCCGCAGGTGATAACGCCGTGGTCGGCCACCTGACCGCCCATTTCCGCGTAGAAAGGCGTCTTGTCAAGGACCACAATGCCGTCCACGCCGGTCATCAGCTCCTCAGCCAGCTCGTCCTCCACAACAAGAGCGACTACCTTGGCGTCCTCCACGGTATCGTGGTCATAGCCCACAAACTCAGTAGAGGGGATGTCCTTGCCGAACTCCACGCCGGCCCAGCCCAGATCGCCCAGCGCCTTCCGGGCCTCACGGGCGCGGGTCTTCTGCTCCTGCATCTCCTGATCGAATGCGGAGCGATCCAGCGTCATGCCGGCATCCTCCACCATCTCGACCGTCAGGTCGATGGGGAAGCCGTAGGTATCGTACAGCTTGAAGGCGTCGGCGCCGGAGAAGGTGGTCTCCCCCTTTTCCATGTGCTCAGCCAGCAGCTGGTCGAAGATCTTCATGCCGCCGTCGATGGTCTTGGAGAAGTTCTCCTCCTCCACCCGGATGACCTTGGTGATATAGGCCTGACGCTCCCGCAGCTCGGGATAGTGGCCCTCGTTTTCGTGAACAACAGTGTCCACCACCTCATACAGGAAGGGCTTGTTGACGCCCAGCAGCTTGCCGTGGCGGGCGGCCCGGCGCAGCAGGCGGCGCAGCACATAGCCGCGGCCCTCGTTGCTGGGCAGAACGCCGTCGCAGATCATGAAGCTGGCGGAGCGGATATGGTCGGTGATGACACGGAGGGACACGTCCTTCTCCTGGCTCTGGCCGTAGCTGGCGCCGGTGATCTCCGTGACCTTGTCGGTGATGTTCATAACGGTATCCACATCGAACAGGGAGTCCACATCCTGGCACACCACGGCCAGACGCTCCAGACCCATGCCGGTGTCGATGTTCTTCTGCTTCAGCTCGGTGTAATGGTCGTGGCCATCGTTGTCGAACTGGGAGAACACCACGTTCCAGACCTCCATGTACCGGTCGCAGTCGCAGCCAACGGTGCAGCCGGGCTTGCCGCAGCCGTACTTCTCGCCCCGGTCATAGTAGATCTCGGAGCAGGGGCCGCAGGGGCCGGAGCCGTGCTCCCAGAAGTTGTCCGCCTTGCCGAACTTGAAGATCCGGTCCTCGGGAATACCGATCTCCTCATGCCAGATGCGGAAGGCCTCATCGTCGGCGGGGGTGGTCTCGTTGCCGGCGAACACGGAGGGATACAGACGGTTGGGGTCCAGACCCACCCACTCGGGGCTGGTCAGGAATTCCCACGCCCAGTGGATCGCCTCGTTCTTGAAGTAATCGCCGAAAGAGAAGTTGCCCAGCATCTCAAAATAGGTGCCGTGGCGGGCAGTGTGGCCGATATTCTCGATATCGCCGGTACGGATGCACTTCTGGCAGGTGGTGACCCGGTGACGGGGCGGCTCCTGCTCGCCGGTGAAGTAGGGCTTCATGGGTGCCATGCCGGAGTTGATGAGCAGCAGAGAAGCATCGTTCTGGGGGATCAGGGAAAAGCTGGGCAGACGCAGATGGCCTTTCGTCTCAAAGAAGTGCAGGAACATCTCCCGCAGCTCGTTGAGACCGTAATACTTGGGTTGAGACATAATCATTTCCTCCATTTTTATGTAAATTTCTTGATTTTTGACTGTAAACCGGGTTTCCGGGCCGGAACGGAGCCGTTGGCAGCGTTCCACGGCGGCTTTCTCCCAAAAAATAAAATGCTCCGCCCCGGACATAGGGGCGAAGCATTGCTTCACGGTACCACCCTAATTATCCCCCATCCTTGGGGGCATCTTAGCCACCGGTAACGGCGTGACCCGTCCCGCTCACCGCGGGCCGCTCCGAAGCGGCTGCTTCCCGGCGTAGGTAAGGGACTTGCACCAAATCTCCCTCTCGCTGATCCGGTTTCGGAAAGCTGACTTCATCCAAGCGTTTTTAAAGATCGAATACAGAAGTCATTATACCGTTTTTCCGACTGTTGTCAAGGTTTTTCCCCATGTCCCGTCCCGGATTTTGAAGGGGTGGCAGCCCATCCCCGGATTTTCAATCATCTTGAAGCAATCGGAGGAATCTGGTATCCTTTATTATATAGAACAGAATTAACAAAAATCGGAACTGACGGAGGTGTGATAACCATGGCCCTATCCACTGTGACCGCGCTGGCAAAGCTGTTTGGGCAATACCTGCTCCAGCCGATCCCCTTTACGCTGACCTTCCTGCTCCCGCTCCTGTTTCGCTTGATCGCCCGCAAATACATCTGGCTCACTCTCCCGTTGACCGCACTGGCGGAGGTACTCCTGAATTGGGACAGCTTTTGCTATTACGAGGCCCGCAGCCTCGCCCTCCTGTTCACACTGACGCAGCTTGCGGTCATGGCGGTTTTCGTGTGGATCTTACAGGCCGCCGCCAAAAGCTCCCGGTAAACGCCCCGTTTCTCACAGAGGATAGGGCGAACCGGTCCACAGCAGCCGAGTCCCCACACCGGGCAGCAGCCGCTCCGCCCCCTCTACCCCCGGCAGGGGAAATTCCTGTGGCTCCAATACGCCGCCGCACAACAGTGGCAGCGTCCGCTGGACGCACAGCACCGGCTCCCGCAGGCTGGACAGGGTGATGCTGTCCCGTGGGGACAGTCCGTAGGTCACCACCGTTTCCGCCCGGAGATCGTTTCTTGGACAGTCCCCCGGCAGCAGCAAGATCCCCGCTGTCACCGCCGCAGGCTCCGGCAGCAACGCACAGCCCATCGGCGTCAGCGTCAGCAGATCCCACCGCTTTCGGCAGACCGCCCCGGCGTCCCGCAGATGGCGGACCCCCGCGGGCAGCAGAAATTCCCACGCATCGGGACATAGAAAAAATCCTCCGTCCATCAAACCACCTCGCTCATAGTTTGAACAGCGGGAAAAATTTCATACAGGTCCTCGTTTTTTTCGTTGGAATATGATATAGTGTTTCTATTCTTTTCATGAGGTGAAGTGTGTGGATTTCTGGCGGCATCTGAAAACGGTCCAGCGCCATCGGCGACTGGTGCGGCAGCACTGCTTCCGTCTGGGGCTTTACTGGCAGGGCTTGACCCACGATCTGTCCAAGTTCTCCCCGGTGGAGTTCTGGGCCGGTGTCAAATATTTTCAGGGGGACCGCAGCCCCAACGACGCCCAGCGTCGGGACAAAGGGTACAGCGCCTCCTGGATGCACCACAAGGGCCGCAACCGCCACCATTTTGAATATTGGACCGATTATGGTGTCAACGGCGAGGGCATCATCGGCGTGGAGATGCCGAAAAAATATGTGGCGGAGATGTTCTGCGACCGTCTGGCCGCCAGCAAGGTCTACCGGGGTCAGGACTTTCAGCCGGGAGATCCCTACCAGTTTTTCCAGTATGGCAAGAAGAAGCGGCTGCTCATGCACCCGGCCACCTCGGAGCTGCTGGAGACCATCCTGATCGTCCTCCGGGATCAGGGCGAGGACGCAGCCTTTGACTATGTGCGGCGAGAGGTCTTGGGGAAGAAGTAGGATTTTTCGTTCCGGAATTATGTGAACTCCAGAAAAGCGTTGCATTGGTAACAACGCTATCCCTTGTTATATAAAGATTTGCCGAAATAGAAAAGCGGTGGTGTTCCATTCGGAACGCCACCGCTTTATGTCAACTGTTTTTTAATTTATGCAACATCTTTCCGGAGATCGTCGGAGGGATATTCCCCTCCCCCTGTTTCTCTGTCGGGCAGAAAGGAAACACCCGTCCGGTCACAGAAAGATTCCGTTATTCGTTCTCCCAGTTATGCCAGACGTTCTGGACATCGTCGTTGTCCTCCAGCATATCAATGAGCTTCTGCATATTCTTCAGGTCGCCCTCATCGGTGAGGGAGATGTAGTTCTGGGGCACCATGGCGATGTCGGCGGAGAGGAAGGTGTAGCCCTTGTCCTCCAGTGCCTTGACCACAGTGTTGAAGTCATCGGGCTCGCAGCGGACTTCCATCACCATGCCGTCGGCCTCGAAGTCGGCAGCACCGGCCTCCAAAGCGTCCATCATCACGGTATCCTCATCCAGTTCCTGATCCTCATTGTCAATGACGATCACGCCCTTCCGGTCAAAGCTCCAGGACACGCAGCCCTGCGCGCCCAGATTGCCGTTGCACTTATCAAAGGCGTGACGAACCTCGGGAGCGGTACGCTGACGGTTGTCGGTCAGAGCGTCCACGATGACGGCCACACCGCCAGGACCGTAGCCCTCATAGGTGACAGCCTCAAAGTTCTCGGTGCTTCCAGCGCCCAGAGCCTTATCAATGGTGCGCTTGATGTTGTCGTTGGGCATGTTGACGGCCTTGGCCTTGGCGATCACGGTAGCCAGACGGGAGTTGTTGGCGGGGTCGCCGGAGCCGCCGCCTTCCTTGACGGCAACGATGATCTCTTTAGCGATCTTGGTAAATGCGGCGGAACGCTTTGCGTCAGCAGCGCCCTTGGTCTTTTGAATGTTATGCCATTTAGAATGTCCGGACATGGTAGTTATTCTCCTTCAACAAAATATTGGATGACTTCCTTGTGAGAAGTCGATTTTATGATTGTAAGCTGGGGAAATTCCTTCTCCAGATAGGTGACGATTTTCGCGCAGACCGGGTCCTCCGTGGGAAAATGCCCCGCGTCGATGAGGTTGATGCCCTTGGGAACTGCGTCTAAAAACTGGTGATACGTCAGATCTGATGTTACAAAGGTGTCGCAGCCCGCCGCGATCACCGCGTCGATCTCGTCGCCGCAGGCACCGCCGCCCACAGCTATATATTTTACCGGCCGGTCCCCGGCATAGCGGACGCCGTTGGCGTGTAACGCCTTGCATACCTCACCCGCAAAGTCAGATAGCTTTACAGGGTTTCGCAGCCGTCCCACACGGCAGAGGCCGGTCTCATCCCCCGGCATAGGCCCAGGGTCCTCGATTCGCAGCGCCTCGGCCAGTGCGTCATTGACGCCGCCGGGGGCAATATCCAGATTTGTGTGCATGGAGATCACGGAAATATCCGCTTTCACCAATCTCCGCAGCAGACGGCCCAGATATCGGTCGGGCCGCAGGGTCTGCATCTCCGCCTGATGCCAGCGGACGTTCATCAGCGGATGGTGGGACACGATGAGCTGGCAACCCAGCTTTTCCGCTTCGGAGACCACATTCTCCGTCACGTCCAGCGCCACCAGCACTCGCTGTACCGCCTGATCGGGGCTGCCTTCCAGATGCCCCACGTTGTCCCAATCGAACGCAAGGTCCTTGGGGGCCAGTTGGAATAACGCCTGTTCAATTTGCGCGACGGTTGGCATGGCGCCACTCCTCTCTTGCCCGTAATAACGCGGTCAAAATCTCCCGCAGTTCCTCCGTCCGCGCTTGCAGCCGGGTGGAGCGCTTCGCTCCCGCCAGCGCCGTCTGTGTGCGGACGATTTTTTCAACGATATATCGATCCGCCAGCGGATCGTGGGCCAGCCCTACGCCGCCCCAGACCTGGCTGAGGGACAGTTCCATCTTCCCCGCCTTGGCCTCCATCACGGTGTACAGGGTACCCCGGTCGCGGATCAGCGCTTCCCGTGTGATGGCAAAACCGTTTTCCACCAGGTATTGCCGCACCATTTCCTCATGGGACTGAGGCTGTAACAGCAACGTATGCTGCCCGTCCGCCGTCCACGGTGCGGCCTTCAGGATCGAGAGGATCGTCTCCCCTCCCATCCCCGCAATGGTGACGGTGTCCACCTCAGAGGGGCGGATCCCGGCAAGGCCGTTGCAGAGCCGATATTCAATATTGTCCGTTCCGTAGAGCGATCCGGTCACTTTAGCCCGCTCCAACGGGCCGGGCCGCAGATCGCTGGCCACTGCTCCCCGGATCTTTCCCTGAAGCCGCAGCCACGTGGGGAGATAGCCGTGATCGGTGCCAACATCGGACAGATACGCGCCCTCAGGCACCCATCCGGCGATCAGCCGCAGTCGGGGCGGCAATTCCAGCGCCCGCATGGTCTCTCCCCCTTCCGGTGTTTTTTGTCCTTTCCTTCCCGTCGATGAACGCTTTCTGTTCGTTCCGGACACGGTTCAGGACGCATACGGTATTCCCGTATGCGTCCTGTCATGTGGCGCAATTACTGAGCCTTGTTGGCTTCCTCGTTCACCAGAGCCAGCAGCTTGTCCACGTCGATGCCGTGGACCATGCAGGCCTCCTCCACGGTCTCACCGCGGGAAGATGGGCAGCCCAGGCAATGCATACCGATGGACAGGAAAATGGGCGCAGTCTGAGGTGCAACGTCCAGAATATCACCGATGATGGTGTCCTTCGTAATATTGATCATTGGAATGATCCTCCTGTTTTGAAAAATAAGCACTGATATTATACTCAATTTTTTCTGTGATTTCAATAGATAATCGAAGAAAAGCCATATAAACCGGGAAAATCAACCGGGAATTTTGCAAAAGCCAGCGATCAGCGCAGAAACATGGCGTCGCCAAAGCTGAAAAAGCGGTACTTTTCCCGGACAGCTTCCTCGTAAGCAGCCAGCACGTTCTCCCGTCCGGCAAAGGCGGACACCAGCATGATGAGGGTACTCTCCGGCAGGTGGAAGTTGGTCACAAGGCCGTCCATCACCTTGAAGCGGTAGCCGGGGTAGATATAGATGTTGGTCCAGCCGGCCTTGGCCTCCATGTGGCCGTCCTCCGCCGCCCAGGATTCCAGCGTCCGGCAGGAGGTGGTGCCCACGCAGATGCAGCGCCCGCCGTTGGCCTTGGTGCGGTTGATGAGATCCGCCGTTTCCTGAGAAATCACACAGTATTCGCTGTGCATCTCATGATCGGTGATCTCCTCCTCCTTCACCGGGCGGAACGTTCCAAGCCCCACGTGCAGCGTTACATAGCC
>SAMEA104315439__coassemble_558_pt1 | contig 14445 bp, 9 predicted proteins | sample SAMEA104315439__metabat2_high_PE_013 | metagenome-assembled genome bin SAMEA104315439 (sample SAMEA104315439) | gut metagenome | biome: Monkey gut; feature: monkey-associated habitat; material: faeces | place: China | collected 2013 | reverse complement strand
GGTGCTGGTGTATATGGCCTTCGTGTCCGTGGCGGGGTTCGCTCAGCCCAGCTATGAACTGGGCTACGCCTTCAAACTGCTGCGGGTGGCGCTGCTGCTGGTGACGGCGGCCTTTGACGTCTGGGGGTTTTGCCTGGGCGTAGTGGGGATCTTCGTTCTGCTGTGCACCACAAAGCCGCTGGTTGGGAAAGGGTATCTCTATCCGCTGGTTCCCTTCAACGGCAAGGCGCTGCTGCGGCTGCTGGTCCGGGAACCCATCAGCCGGGACAATACCTGAGAGCTTGCCAATAGAGCGGTGAGCTTTCCACAACGGTCAGAAAGGACTTTTTCAATATGCTAAACAGCCGTTTTCTTAATGAAGGCGGCTGTTTCTTGATTTGCGGGCGTGGTGCATAAACCTGCGGACTTTGGAACGTACGTGTCGAAACATGCTGATTGGGATTTTCGACAATTACCGCAATCGATTACGTTGAAAATTCCATGAAAATACCAAGAAGTCCATGAGTTTTTTCCTATATCAGCGAAGTTTTTTCTATCGCTTTTTCAAAAGGGAGCCGATACAATAGCATCATAACGGCGAGGCGGCCTGGCCGCCTTGAACGGATGATCAATGATCTTGAGGAGGAACTAAGATGAAAAAGACACTTGCAATTCTCCTGTCTGCCGTCATGATGCTGGGCCTGCTGGCCGGCTGCGGCAGCAAGCCCGCGGAGCAGCCCTCTACCTCTGGCACTGAGAACACGGAGACCGCCGCGCTGAACGTGGGCGTGTTCTACTATGACTACTCTGACGTGTACATCTCCAGCGTCCGCAGCTCTATGGATGAGCAGCTCAAGGCTATGGGCGTGAACTACACCAACTATGACGGCGCTGGCAACCAGGCCCAGCAGACCGACCAGATCAACACCGCCATCTCCAACGGCGCCAACCTGCTGATCGTCAACATCGTTGAGACTTCCTCTCCCGATGCCGCTCAGAACGCTGTTGAGGCCGCTAAGACCGCCGGTATCCCCATCATCTTCTTCAACCGCGAGGTTTCTGACGATGTTGTGAACAGCTATGAGAAGTGCGCCTTCGTCGGCACCAACGCTCCCGAGGCTGGCCACATGCAGGGCCAGATGATCGGCGAGTATCTCATGGCGAACTATGACACCGTGGACCTGAACGGCGACGGCGTCATCTCCTACGTGATGTTCAAGGGTCAGGAAGGCAACGCTGAGGCTGAGGCCCGTACTCAGTTCGGTGTCGAGGACGCCAACGCTGTCCTGACTGCCGCTGGCAAGCCCGAACTGGCTTACTACAACGCTTCCGCTACCGATAAGTATCTGGTCGATCAGGGCGGCAAGTGGTCCGCTCAGGCTGCTAACGACTACATGGCCACCATCCTCCCCGAGTATTCCGAGGCTAACGGCAACATGGTCGAGCTGATCATCTGCAACAACGACGGCATGGCCGAGGGCGCTGTCTCTGCTCTGCAGGGCGCTGGCTACAATACTGGCGACGGCAAGACCATCCCCGTGTTCGGCGTTGACGCTACCGATTCTGCCAAGCAGCTTATCAACGAGGGCAAGATGACCGGCACCATCAAGCAGGATGCCGAGGGCATGGCTTCCACCATTCTGAACCTGGTCAGCAGCGTTCAGGGCGGCGGCAACCTGATGGATAACACCTCCTCCTTCAACGTGGACGAGGGCGTTGCCAAGATCCGTGTGCCTTACGCCACCTACACCGGCGAATAAGCCAGACCATTGCTTCTCTCGCCCCATTAAACAGTAAGGATAAGCGGGGCTGTCGGTTCGACAGCCCCGCTTTACAATTCAAGCGGTTCCGGTTCGGACCGCTTTTCAACCCGCAGTGGAGCGATCCCCGAAACGGACAGAAGATGCCGTAAGGGATCTGCCGCGGGAATCACGCAGATAGGAGGTAAACGCAATATGGAGCAGCCGGCATTGCTGGAAATGCGGAATATCACAAAGGAATTCCCTGGTGTCAAGGCGCTGGATGGCGTTTCCCTTACCGTTCGGCCCGGCACTGTCCACGCCCTGATGGGTGAGAACGGCGCGGGAAAGTCCACCCTGATGAAATGTCTGTTCGGCATTTATGCCAAGAATGCAGGTACCATCGTTCTGGACGGTAAGGAAGTTGATTTCAAAAGTTCAAAAGAGGCGCTGGAAAACGGCGTGGCAATGGTCCATCAGGAGCTGAACCAGGCCCTGACCCGCAGCGTCATGGATAACCTGTGGCTGGGCCGCTATCCCAAGGTGGCGGGTCTCATGGTCAGTGAGTCCACCATGCGCAAGCGCACCCGGGAGATCTTTGAGGAGCTGGATGTCCATGTGGACCCCAAGGCCATCATGTCCACCCTGCCCGTTTCCCAGCGGCAGATGGTGGAGATCGCCAAGGCGGTCAGCTACAACGCGAAGATCATCGTATTCGATGAACCTACCTCCTCTCTGACGGAGGCGGAGGTCGAGCACCTGTTCCGCATCATCAATATGCTGAAGGAGCGGGGCTGCGGCATTATTTACATCAGCCACAAGATGGACGAGATCCTCCGCATCAGTGACGAGGTCACCATCATGCGTGACGGTCAGTGGGTGGCAACGCGCCACGCCAAGGACCTGACCATGGAGGAGATCATCAAGCTGATGGTGGGCCGCGAGCTGACCAACCGTTTCCCGCCCAAGGACAATAAGCCCGGCGAGGTGATCCTGGAGGTGGAGCATCTGGCGGGCAAATACACCCGCCTGAAGGACGCCAGCTTCCAGCTGCGCAAGGGCGAGGTGCTGGGCATCGCCGGACTGGACGGTTCCGGACGCACGGAGGTGCTGGAGAACCTGTTCGGCGCCATGACCAAGGAGGGCGGCACCATCCGCCTCCACGGTAAGGAGATCAAGAACAAGACCCCCCGGGAGGCCATTAAAAACGGCTTCGCTCTGCTGACGGAGGAACGCCGGGCCACGGGTATCTTCGGGATCCGTGACATCAAGGAAAACACCGTCATTTCTAACCTGAAAAGCTATCTGGCAGGCGGTTTCTGCCTCAGCGAAAAGAAAATGAAAGAAGATACCGACTGGGCGATCCAGGCCATGCACATCAAAACGCCCAGTCAATCCACACAGATCCGCTCGCTCTCCGGCGGAAACCAGCAGAAGGTCATCATCGGCCGCTGGCTTCTGACCAAGCCTGAGGTCCTGCTGCTGGACGAGCCGACCCGCGGTATCGACGTGGGCGCGAAATACGAGATCTACCAGCTGATCCTCGACCTTGCCAAGGAGGGGAAGGGTGTCATCATGGTGTCCTCCGAGATGCCGGAGCTGTTGGGCATTTGTGACCGTATTCTGGTCATGTCCGGCGGCGTTCTGGCCGGCGAGGTGGATGCCCGGAACACCAGCCAGGAGGAGATCCTGACGCTGGCAGCCAAATATGTGTAAGGAGGAGCGCACTGTGAATCAAGAAACGAACGTACAGGAAAAGGAAGCCCGTGTCCGGCAGCCGTGGACGGCCCAGCGGGTGGGAGACATCCTTTTAAATAACGCATTGCTCATCATTATGGCCATTGCGGTCGTTTACATCGCCATCAAGAACCCCAACTTCATCAAACCCGCATCCCTCATCAACATCCTCTCCCAGACGGCGGCCTATCTGCCTGCCGCATTGGGCATCGGCGGATGTATCGTACTGACCGGTACTGACCTGTCCGCAGGCCGTGCCGTGGGTATCACCGCCTGTATCTCCGCATCTCTGCTGCAAAACGCCGCTAACATGGCCAACAAGATGTGGCCGCAGATCGGCACTCTGCCCATTCCCGTGGTCATTGTGCTTGCCATGCTCATCGGCGCGGCGATCGGCTGCTTCAACGGCTTCTTCGTGGCAAAATTCAAGCTGCATCCCTTTATCGTGACTCTGGGCACACAGCTGATCCTCTACACTGTATTGCTTTTGTATGTCCAGCAGGGCAATAACAAAGGCATGGCTATTTCCAATCTGGACCCGTCCTACACCGGCTTTGTCAAGGGGAGCCTGTTCAGCATCGGCGGTACGCCCATTCCTAACTATGTGCTGTTCGCCATCGTGCTGACGGCGGTCATGTGGTTCGTCTGGAACAAGACCACCTTTGGCAAGAACATGTTTGCGCTTGGCTCCAATGAGGAAGCTGCCAGAGTTTCCGGCGTCAATGTGTTCGGCGTGACGGTGGGCGTTTTCGCCCTGGCCGGCGCTATGTATGGTTTTACCGGCTTCATCGAGGGCGCCCGTATCGGCTCCAACACGGCCAACACCGGCCTGAACTATGAGTTGGACGCCATCGCGGCCTGCGTCATCGGCGGCGTGTCCTTCGTGGGCGGCATTGGTAAGATCAGAGGTATCGTTATCGGCGTTGTGATGCTGCGCTTGATCTTCGTGGGTCTGACCATGGTGGGTGTGCCGCAGGATCTGCAATACCTCATCAAGGGCGCTATCATCCTGTTTGCCTGTGCACTGGATATGCGGAAATACCTTGTGAAAAAATGATCTGCTACAAAGATGGCCCGCCTTTGCGAGCCATCTTTGCTTTATCTGAAACTTTTTGCGGCGAAACGGCGGCAAAAACCGCCGTTTTTCCTATGATTGAGTTGATTTGCGTCTAAATTTTCCCCAAGCTTGAAAACATGGACATACCATTTCGCTTCGCTTCACTTCGTGGTATAATAGCCGCAAAAGAGGTTGTTATCGGATCGCTGCTTTTTCATCCGGCAAAGCCGGAGGACCGGGCGGCGGAAGAACCGTAGACAAGAAAGAAGGTCGGAGCCATGGAACTGTACCGGGTGCTGTTGGTAGATGACGAGGAGGATATCCGCGAGGGTATTAGCCGGAAAATGGACTGGCTGGGGCTGGGCTTCTCTCTGGTGGGGGAGGCTGCCAACGGTCAGGACGCTCTGGAATTGGCTGAGAGCTTGCGGCCTGACGTGATCCTGACGGACATCAAGATGCCGTTTATGGACGGACTGGAACTGTGCCGCATTTTGACAGACCGGCTCCCGGCGGCCCGGTTCGTGGTCTTTTCCGGCTTTGATGCCTTTGAGTACGCGAAACAGGCTATCCAGATGAACGTGGTGGAGTATATCCTGAAGCCCATCAACGCCGATGAACTGTCCGCCGTGCTGCGGCGGCTGAAGGACCAGTTGGACCGGGAGCGAGCAGAGCGGCGGAACGTGGAGCTTCTCCGCAGCCGCTATACGGAAAACCTGCCCATCCTGCGGGAATTATTCTACGCCAATCTGCTGGACGGCCGCATCGAGCCGGGAACGGAACGGGAACGGGCGGCGCATTTGGACATCGACCTGCAAGGCGAGGAATGGGTGGTGGGACTGGCCTACATCGGCAGCGACCGGAGAGACGCACTATCCACCCTGTCCATCCAGAATCTGCTGGAGGAGACCCTGACGGCGGACCGCTGCAAGCTCTCTCTGTATAATGACTGGGTAGCGGTGATCGTCAGCCTGACGGAATCCTTTACCATCTATGACCTGATCCGCGTTCTGGACCGGGTCTGTACGTTGGCGGCATCCTATCTGGGCCTGACGCTGACGGTGGGCGTGGGTGCTCCCTGCAAAGAGCTTTCCGGGATGGCGCGGTCCGCCGCCGAAGCGAGAACGGCGCTGGAATACCGCTCCATGGTAGGCCGGGGACAGGTCATCTACATCGGAGATCTGGAGCCGGACGGCGGTCAGGTGCTCACCTTTGAGGAAGCGGACGAGCGCGCATTGACTGCGGCGGTGAGGCTGGGCAGCGAACAGGAGGTCCGGGACGCGGCGGCAACTTTGGCGGGCAAGATCCGGGAGGCGAACCCTTCTGCCGGACAGTACAACCTGTTCCTCATGGAGCTGGTGACGCACCTGATCAAGATGATACGCAGATCCGGCGTGGGTATGGAGGAGGTCTTTGGCACGGGATTTTCCCTCCCTGTCCAGAAGTCCGCGCTTCCGCGCCTGGAGGAGCTGGAGGATTGGTGCGCGGAGCGCTATCTGCGGCTGTGGACATTGATCCGCCGCCGCCAGACGGATTCGGCGGGACAGACGGTGGAGACGGCCAAGGAGTATATCCGGCAGCATTACGCGGAGAGCGACCTGTCGGTGGAAAAGCTGTGCGCGTATCTGCATTTAAGCTCCACCTATTTTTCCACGCTGTTCAAACGGGAAACGGGAACCAGCTTCACCGCCTATGTCACCACGGTGCGGATGGAGGCGGCTGCGGAAGCGATCCGCGGCACAGAGGAAAAGACGTATCTCATCGCCCAGCGGTGCGGCTATGAGGACCCCAACTATTTCAGCTATGTGTTCAAGCGGCATTTCGGCGTGACACCGACGAAGTACCGCAGCGAGGGTAAGTGACGGACAGAGAGAGGAGCCACCTGTGGATAAGAAACCTTCCGGCTTTAAAGCGAGGTGGAAAGCGCGTTATCACCATGCCAGTATTCAGTTGATCCTGTCCATCGCCTTTACAGCTGTGGCTGTGATTGGAATGTTGTTTCTGGGAATGGCGCTGCTGCTGCGCTTTTCCTCCTCCGCCAACGAGATGGCGGTGGAGAGCAGCCAACGTGTGCTGGCGCAGGTGAACTGGAATCTGGACAGCTATCTGCGGAACATGATGCGGGTATCCGACACGGTGTACTACCGGGTCATCAAGAGTGCGGATCTGGAGCAGAGCGATACGGCGCAGGAGCTGCGTGATGCTTTGAAGCTGCTGTACGCCAAGGACCGGGATGTGCTGGTGTCTCTGGCAGTATTTGACGAGAACGGCGAGCTGATCTCCGCCACGCCCCTGACAGAATTGAAAAACAGCGTGACGCCCAGCCGTGAGGGGTGGTTCACCGCCGCCATGGAGCGCATTGAAAACCTGCATTTTTCCACGCCCCATGTGCAGAACCTGTTTGAAGATTCCGACGCGCGGTATCATTGGGTGGTGTCCCTCAGCCGCCATGTGGAGCTGACCCGGGGCGGCGCGATCCAAAGCGGTGTGCTGCTGGTGGATATGAACTTCAGCGGCATTGAGCAGATCTGCAAGGATGTGTCCTTTTTCGACGGGCAGGGCTATCTCTACCTGATCGATGGAAACGGGGAGATCATCTACCACCCCCGTCAGCAGCTTCTCTATGCGGGCTTGCAGGAGGAAAACAACTTGACGGCCGCCGGGTATTCCGACGGGACGCATACGGAGATCTTTCAGTCCCAACGCCGGCAGGTGACGGTGAAAACGGTGGGCTACACCGGCTGGAAGCTGGTGGGCGTGGTGCCGGCGGAGACACTGCGGGACAATTACAGTCAACTTTTTCTGTTCGCCCTGTTTATAGTGTCCTTCTCCATCTTCCTGCTGGTATTCGTGAACCTGCGGCTTTCGGAGTGGATCACAGCACCTATGAAAAAGCTGGATCATGCGGTGAGAGAGCTGGAAAAGGGTGTGGAGTCCGTTGACTTCAATGTGGATGGCCCCTATGAGATGGAGCATCTGAGCCATTCCGTGCAATCCATGATCTCCACCATGCGGCACCTGATGGAGGATATTCTTCATCAGGAGGAGGAAAAGCGCCGCAGCGAGCTGGACGTGCTGCAATCCCAGATCAATCCCCATTTCCTATATAACACGCTGGATAGCGTGGTGTGGATGACGGAGAACGGCCGGACCCAGGAGGCCGTGGTCATGCTGACGGCGCTGGCCCGGTTTTTCCGGATCTCTCTCAGTAAGGGCAGCAACATTATTCCTGTTGGGGATGAGATCGAACACGCCCGGAACTATCTGACCATCCAGAAAATGCGCTATAAGAATAAGTTCTCTGCCGACATTTCCGTGGAGTCTGGGGTGGAGAAGCTGTATACCATCAAGCTCATCATCCAGCCGATTCTGGAAAACGCGATCTATCACGGCATGGAGTATGCCGACGGCGACGGCGAGATCCACATCCGGGCCTTCCGCGAGGGAGAAACGGTGGTCATCGAGGTGGAGGACAACGGGCCGGGTATGTCGGAGGAGATCGTGGAGCAGCTTTTGAAGCCCACCGGGGATGTGTGTGTGTCCCGAAGGCGAAGGGCTCCGGCATTGGTTTCCGCAACGTTCACCAGCGGATCCAGCTGACCTTTGGCGCCGCTTACGGCCTGACCATCCGCAGCGAGCCGGATAATGGGACGGTGGTGCGGATCTGCCTGCCCGCCTTGGAGGAAGAGGATGCCCGGAAGTACCGGAAGGAGGGGGAGCGATGAGCCGAAAAGTATTATTGCAGCTTGTACTTCCCCTGATTGGATTGAGTGTGCTGTTCTGGCTGCTGGCCTTCGCTCCCGGTGATAAGCATCACCAGCCAGCCCTGCTGGAAATGTCCGTCATTCTGCGGGATGGAGACGGCAATGTTTCCGCCATGCGAAAGGGCATGGAGCAGGCCGCTAAGGATCTGAATGTGGAGCTGCGTTTCCTGACCCCGGTGGAGGACAACAGCCCCACCGAACAGGCGCAGCTTCTGGAACGGGAGGTATCAGGAGCGGCTCCGGCCATCCTGTTGGTACCGGCGGACCGGGAGGCGCTGGGCGAGGCGGTATCCGCCGCCGCGGGAAAGACGGCCCTTGTGACGGTGGAGACCGATATGACTGCGTGGGGAGCCGATGCCTCTATCAGTATGGATCATCAGGCCCTTGGCGAGGCGCTGGGGAAAGCGGCACTGAACGGTGTGCCCTTCGGCGGTACGGTGCTGCTGCTGGACAGCCTGCCCGGGGACAACGGGATCCGGGAGAGGATGGAAGCGGCCAAGGCACTTTTGGAAGAAAAGGGGCGGCAGGTGCGCATTTACCGGTGGACCTCCGACAGTACAGCCTTCGCCAATATTTTGCGGATCGAGCGGCCGAAGGCCGTGATCGCCTTTGAAGCAGCGGCGCTGACGGAAATGGCGGAGCTGTCACGGGGAGAGGAAACTTTCCCGCTGCTCTACGGCTGCGGTTCCACCGCCAGCATCGCCGCTGCGCTGGAAAAGGGCCGTGTGACAGCTATCGCGGCAGTCAACGTGTTCTCTGCCGGGTATCTGGCAGTGGAGGCTGCGGCAAAGCTGGCCCGGCATGAAAGCTGGACGGGGGCCTCCTCTGTGGGCTTTTCCATCGTCCGGCAGGAAACGATGTACAGCAGCGATAATCAGAAGCTGTTGTTCCCTGTGACCTGAGACAGGAAGGAGAGAGGACAGATGAAAAGGATCGGTTGTCTGATTGCCGTACTGTCGCTGCTGATGACGCTCTCTGCCTGTCATACAGGCGGAGAAGCTGAGCCAACGCTCCGGATCGGCGTGGCACTGTATCAGCAGGAGGACACGTTCATTGAGACCGTGACCAGAGAATTGCAGCGGGTAGCCCTGGAGAAAGAACAGGCGCAGAACTGCAAAATCAACTTATATATCACCGACGGCAAGGAAAGCCAGACCAGTCAGAATGAGCAGGTGGACCGCTTCCTGGAGCGGGGATATGACGTGATCTGCGTCAATATCGTGGACCGCACGGCGGCGGCGGTGATCGTCGACAAGGCACAGGCTGCGGGCGTGCCGGTGATCTTTTTCAACCGGGAACCGGTGGAGGAAGATCTGCGCCGTTGGAAACACGCCTACTATGTGGGCCTTCCGGCGGGAGACGCTGGGGTTTTACAGGGCGAGCTGGTACTGGACGCATGGCGGACCCAAAGAGACACGCTGGACCGTAACGGCGACGGCGTGATCCAGTATGTAATGCTGGAGGGAGAACCGGGACATCAGGACGCCCTGCTCCGGACGGAATACTGTATCTCGACCTTGGCAAATGCAGGCGTTTCTGCGGAAAAGCTGGCCAGTGACGCAGCTAACTGGCAGCGAGGCCAGGCCAGCGTCAGTATGCGCCAGTGGTTACAGGAATTCGGGGAAAACATCGAGGTAGTTTTTGCCAATAATGACGATATGGCATTGGGAGCGATCGATGCTTGCTCAGAGGCCGGCCTGGACAAGCGCTCCATGCCCTTCATCGTGGGTGTGGACGCTACACCGCCAGCGTTAGAGGCGCTGCGGGAGGGAACGCTGAAGGGAACTGTTCGTAACGATGCTGTTGGATTGGCAGAAAGCATCATGGATCTGGCTGTTTCCCTTTCCGTGGATGGAGAGCCGTCACAGAATATGGAATTGACAGACGAACGATATGTGTGGCTGCGGTATGAGGCGGTCACAGCGGAAAGCTTAGAGGATCAGGCTGTTTCGTAAGAACGGCGGACATGGAATATAGAAGCCCGCAAAGGGTTGGATGTACGAAGAAAACAAGGAGGCGCGACCAATGACACAGACAAAGCTGGAATCTTATTTGCAGCAGGCCGCATTTGAACAGACACTCACCCGGCTTTACGGCGCGGAGGGGGCAGAAAAGGCCCGCTCCCGCTGCATGGAGGTACTGGAAGAATTTTATAAGACCTTTGACCGTCCGGCGGAGGCGCTGTTCAGCGCACCCGGCCGCACGGAGATCGGCGGAAACCACACGGATCACCAGCGAGGCTGCGTACTGGCCGCCTCTGTGGATCTGGATATTCTGGCGGCCGTTGCACCTACGCAGAGTGGGATCATCCGGGTACTGTCTCAGGGATATCCCATGATCGAGGTGGATCTCCGTGAGCTGACCCCTAAGGCAGACGAGGTGAATACCTCGGCGGCGCTGATCCGGGGCGTGGCGGCCCGCATGAGCGCCATGGGCTGCGACCTGCGGGAGCGGGGGCTGGATGTGTATATGACCTCCACCGTCCCCAAGGGAAGCGGCCTCAGCTCCTCCGCTGCCTATGAGGTGCTGATGGGGACCATGCTCAACGAGCTTTTCTGGGAGGGACACTGTACGGCAGTGGAGCTGGCTCAGATCGGCCAGTATGCGGAGAATGTATTCTTCGGAAAGCCCTGCGGCCTGATGGATCAGACGGCCTCCTCCGTGGGCGGCGTGGTGTCCATCGACTTCGCGGATGCCGACCACCCGGCGGTGGAGAAGGTGGACGTGGATCTTCACGCCTATGGCTACGCCCTGTGTATTCTCGATTCCGGCGCAGGCCACGAGGACCTGACCGATGAATACAGCGCCATCACCAACGAACTGCGGGCGGTCTGCAGCGTTTTCGGCAAAGCGGTGCTGCGTGAGGTGCCGGAGGAAGCGTTCCTCGCGGAACTGCCCAAGGTCAGAGCAGCGGCAGGGGACCGGGCGGTAAACCGGGCGTTCCATGTCTATGCGGAAAATCGTCGGGCATTGGCGGAAAAAGAGGCGCTCCGTCAGGGAGATTTTGACAAGTTCCTTGCGTTGGTGCGGGAGTCTGGTCGGTCCTCCGCCATGTATTTGCAGAATGTCATTCCCACCGGAAGCACGGCGGCGCAGGAGCTGATGGTGACCATCGCCCTGTGCGAGCGTATTTTGGAGGGGCGGGGCGCCGTCCGCGTCCACGGTGGCGGTTTCGGTGGCACCGCACAGGCCTTTGTGCCGTTGGACATGCTGGATACATTCAAGAAAGCGACGGAGGCTGCGCTGGGCAAGGACTGCTGCCATGTGGTGATGATCCGGCCGGCCGGCGGCGTCAGATTGGGATAAGGAGAACAGACGGATGAGTTACCAAGCCATCAAGGACCTGGTGGGCTACGCCCTCCGCATGGGACTGATCGAGGAATATGACCGCCCCTGGGCGGTGAACGAGCTGTTGCAGGCTATGGGGATGGATGCATGGGAGGAGCCGGCGGAAACGCATGAGCGCCCCCTGGAGGACATCCTGAAGGAGCTGCTGGATGACGCGGCGGCCCGGGGACGGATCGAGGATGATACCACGAACCGGGATCTCTTTGACACGGAGCTGATGGGGCGGCTGACGCCCCGGCCCTCTCAGGTCATCAGCGAGTTCCGGCGGCGGTATCAGGCTGACCCGAAGGACGCCACGGACTGGTTTTACCGCTTCAGTCAGGACACGGACTACATCCGGCGCTACCGTATCGCAAGGGATGTGAAGTGGAAAGCGGCCACCTCCTATGGGGAGCTGGACATTACCATTAATCTCTCCAAGCCGGAGAAGGACCCCAAGGCCATCGCCGCAGCGAAGGCGGCGCCTCAGACCAGTTATCCCAAATGTCAGCTTTGCCGGGAGAATGAGGGCTACGCGGGGCGGCTCAACCATCCCGCCCGGCAGAACCACAGGATCATCCCCGTTACCATCAATCAGGAGGACTGGTTCCTGCAATACAGCCCCTACGTCTACTATAACGAGCACTGTATCGTTCTGAACGGGCGTCACACCCCAATGAAGATCGACAAAGCCACCTTCCGCAAGCTGCTGGACTTCGTTAAGCAGTTCCCCCACTACTTTGTGGGCAGCAACGCGGATCTTCCCATCGTGGGCGGCTCCATTCTGAGCCATGACCATTTCCAGGGTGGCTGCTACACCTTCGCCATGGAGAAGGCCCCCGTTGAGCGGACCATCACCTTCCGGGGCTTTGAGGATGTGGAAGCGGGCATCGTCAAGTGGCCCATGTCCGTGATCCGGCTCCGGTGCGGGGACGATCAGCGCCTGGTGGAGCTGGCAGACCGCATCCTCACCGCCTGGCGGGGCTATACAGACGAGGCGGCCTTTGTGTTCGCGGAGACCGATGGTGAGCCCCACAACACCATCACCCCCATCGCCCGGATGCGGGAGGGGAAGTTTGAACTGGATCTGGTGCTGCGGAACAACATCACCACGGAGGAATATCCCCTGGGCGTATACCATCCCCATCAGGAGCTGCACCACATCAAGAAGGAGAACATCGGCCTCATCGAGGTCATGGGTCTGGCGGTACTCCCGGCGCGGCTGAAGACTGAGCTGAACGGCGTTGCCCGGGCACTGGCGCGTGGTGAGGACCTGCGGGCTGATGAGACGCTGGCAAAGCACGCGGACTGGGCCGAGGAGCTGAAAAGCCGTTATACGTTTACCGAAGAAAACGCGGAGGAGATCCTGCGGCGGGAGGTCGGCGCGGTGTTTGCCACGGTTCTGGAGCATGCCGGCGTTTACAAGTGTACACCGGAGGGCCGGGAAGCCTTTTTGAGATTTGTTCAGAGCGTGTAAGCTGGATACAGGCGCAAAAAATAAGGAGGACGTTATATGAAAACCATTCTGGTGGCCGGCGGAGCCGGCTATATCGGCAGCCACATGGTAGCACTGCTGGTCAAGCGGGGTTACGAGGTCGTAGTGGCGGACAATCTGCGCACAGGACACTGGCAGGCCGTCAAGGGCGCGCGGAAGATGTATGTGGGCGATCTGCGGGACGGCGCGTTCCTGCATCAGGTCTTCACGGAAAACAAAATCGACGGCGTGATCAACTTCGCGGCCTTTTCTCTGGTGGGCGAGAGCGTGACCAACCCGCTGAAGTACTACGGCAACAACGTGGAGGGCGCGGTGTCCCTGCTGTCGGCCATGCAGGCTCACGGCGTAGACAAAATCGTGTTTTCCTCCACGGCGGCGGCCTACGGCGAGCCGGAGAAGCAGCCCATTGAGGAAGGGGATCGCACGGAACCCACCAACCCCTACGGCGCGACGAAGCTGGCCATTGAAAATATGCTGAAATGGTGCGACTGCGCCTACAACATCCGCTATGTGGCGCTGCGCTACTTCAATGCCGCCGGCTCTGACACGGAGGCAGGCATCGGCGAGGATCACAACCCCGAATCCCACCTGATCCCGCTGGTGATGAAAACAGCCTTGGGTCAGCGGGACCACATCGGCATCTTCGGCGAGGACTACCCCACGCCGGATGGCACCTGCGTGCGGGACTACATCCATGTGAAGGACTTGGCGGAGGCTCATCTGCTGGCGCTGGAGTATCTGGAGCGGGGCGGCAGCAGTGACGTGTTCAATCTGGGCAACGGCGCAGGCTATTCCGTGCGGGAGATCATCGAAACGGCCCGCCGGATCACCGGCAAGGAGATCAAGGCCGTTGTGGAGCCGCGCCGGGGCGGTGACCCCTCTGTTCTGATCGCCTCCAACAAGAAGGCCGCCGAGGTCCTTGGCTGGAAGCCTGTTCTGGGTCTGGATCAGATCATTTCCGACGCGTGGGCGTGGCACAGCGGCCATCCCAACGGCTATGAGGGATAAGAGATGTATCGATTGAAGCCGTTTGGCGTGCTGAATGGCAGAGAGGTGCCCCTTATCGAGCTGTTCAATGACAAATGCGCCGTAGAGCTGCTGCCCTACGGTGCGGCTGTCCGGGCCATCCGCGTGCCGGATCGAAACGGCAAACTGACGGACATCTGCCTGGGTTATGACGATCTGGAGAGCTACCGGACGCTGGACGCCTGCTTCGGCGGATGCGACGGCAAGGTGTTGATCGAATACCCTGAACAAAAGCGTAAATTGACAATCACGGCGCAAAGCGACTTTAATCACACGGTTGTTTGGACGCCCGAAAACGCGGACTTTTTCTGCGTCGAGCCCGTC
>SAMEA104315439__coassemble_548_pt1 | contig 14542 bp, 9 predicted proteins | sample SAMEA104315439__metabat2_high_PE_013 | metagenome-assembled genome bin SAMEA104315439 (sample SAMEA104315439) | gut metagenome | biome: Monkey gut; feature: monkey-associated habitat; material: faeces | place: China | collected 2013 | reverse complement strand
TATGATACAAGTGATTTCATGTGAATGTGCTGTTGAAACGCGCCATAGAAAGGGGTCTCTCATGAGCGACCAGCCGAAAAAAAGCAATTTTTTTGAAAAATTGGCCACGTTTATCGTGGATAAACGAAACCTGATCTTTTTTCTGTACGCCATCGCCATCATCGCCAGCCTGATCACCCAGAGCTGGGTAAAGGTCTGCGACGATCTGACCCAATATCTGCCGGAGACCACGGAGACCCGCCGGGGCCTGACGCTGATGGAAGATGAGATGAAGACCTATGGCACCGCCCGGATCATCGTATCTCATGTGACCTACGAGATCGCACGGGATCTGGCGGATCAGATTGAAGATCTGGACAACATCTCCTCCGTGGACTTCTGGGACGCGGACAAGTCGGCGGATGATACCACCCTGCCCTCCGCCGCCAACAAGTCCTATGAGGATTACATGCAGGGAGCCGACGCCCTCATCACCGTCACCTTCCGGGGTGAAAACGACGACCAGTCCGCCAAGGACGGTCTGGCCGCCGTGAAGGACCTGCTGGCCCCCTATGACACTTACATCTCTACCGATGTGGGCTACTCCAAATCCGAAACATTGAATGAGGAAATGGGGATCATCTTAGTGGTGGCCGCGCTGGTCATCGTGCTGGTGCTGCTGCTGACTTCCCGTTCCTACGCCGAGGTGCCTGTGCTGCTGCTGACCTTTGTAGCGGCGGCGCTGCTGAACAAGGGTACCAACTTCATATTCGGGGAGATCTCCTTCGTGTCCGATTCCGTGACAGTGGTGCTTCAGCTTGCGCTGGCCATTGACTACTCCATCATTCTGCTTCACCGCTTTCTGGAAGAGCGGGAACACGCCCCGGATGACCGGACGGCCTGCATCATCGCCGTCAGCGCCGCCATTCCCTCCATCTCCGCCAGCAGCCTGACCACCATTTCCGGTCTGGCCGCCATGATGTTCATGCAGTTCCGCATCGGCTTTGACCTGGGTCTGGTGCTCATCAAGGCCATCCTGCTGAGTATGCTGGCCGTGTTCACCCTGATGCCCGGACTGCTGATGCTGTTCTCCAAGGCGATGGAGCGGACCCGCCACAAGAACTTCATCCCCCAGATCGACCGCTGGGGCAAGCTGGTCTATGCCCTGCGTCATGTAGGCGTGCCCGTATTCATCGTGTGCGTGGTGGGAGGCTTCTTTCTCTCCAACCAGTGCCCCTATGTGTATGGCGACAACGCCGTCATGACCGTTCGCCGCAATGAGCATCAGGCGGCGACGGACCGGGTGGAAAAGGAATTCGGCACCCAGAACATCATGGCCCTGGTGGTCCCCAAGGGGGACACCGCCAGTGAAAAGGCCGTTTTGAAGGAGTTGGGCGGACTGGATGAGGTAGATTATGCCATGGGCCTTTCCAATGTGGAGGCCAAGCCCGGCTACTTCCTCACCGACAAGCTGACGCCCCGGCAGTTCTCGGAGATGATGGGTCTTTCCTACGAGGAAGCCTGCATCCTCTATGCCGCCTATACAGCGGATCAGGAGGATAACTACGGTCCCATCGTGGGCGGCATCGACAGCTATACCGTGTCTGCCATGGATATGATCCTCTTTATCTATCAGGAGAAGGAAAAGGGCTATGTGACACTGGATGACGAGGATGAGCGGGAGATCAACGACGCCTATGCGCAGATCACCGACGCCCAGGCCCAGATGCTTGGCCCCAACTACACCCGCATGGTCATGAACCTGAATTTGCCGGAGGAGGGGGACGAGACCTTCGCCTTCCTGAAAACCGTCCACGGCATCGTGGAGAAATACTACAACGCCGACGATGTGTACTTAGTGGGCAACTCCACCAGTGACTACGACCAGTCCGTTTCCTTCGCGAGAGACAATGTGATGATCAGCGTACTGTCCGTGGTGTTCGTCATTCTGGTGCTGGTGTTCACCTTTATGTCCGTGGGTCTGCCCATTCTGCTGATCTTGGTCATTCAGGGCAGTATCTGGATCAACTTTACCTTCCCCACGGTGCTGCACACCAATATCTTCTTTATGAGCTATCTGATCGTTACCTCTATCCAGATGGGCGCCAATATCGACTACGCCATCGTCATTTCTACCTGGTATTCCGACCTCAAGACCCGGATGACCCCCAGAGAAGCCCTCATCAAGGCGCTGGACCTGTCCTTCCCCACGGTGCTGACCTCCGGCTCCATCCTGTCCGCTGCGGGCTTCCTCATCGGGCAGATCACCACGGAGCCATCCATTGTAGGCATCGGTCAGTGCCTCAGCCGGGGCACGCTGATCTCCATGTTCCTGGTCATGTTCGTCCTGCCTCAGATCCTGGTGTTGGGCGACCGGATCGTGGAAAGGACCAGCTTCCAGGTAAAGCTCCCGGCAACGCCCATCGCTTCTCAGCGTTTCTCCGGCACTACCTTTGTCAATGGCCGTGTCCGGGGCCGGATCTCCGGTTTTGTGGACGCGGAGATCCATGGCGTAGTCAAGGGCGACATTTCCGCCATTATGTCCTCCGGCAGCTATGATCTGCCGGAAGGCAGCGGACAACCGCCCGAAGCAGGGGCGTCACCGGAGGATACACCGAACACGCCGCCTGCGGATCCTGCCACTGGAAAGGAGGGGGACACCCAATGAAACGCATTCAAAAATGGTCCGCCCTTCTCATGGCTGTGACCCTGCTGTTTACCCTGACTGCTCCCGCTGCGCTGGCGGCCGAGAGCACCATCACCATCAAAACCGCCGGAGACCTCATGGAATTGTCCCGGAACTGCACGCTGGATACCTGGTCCCAGGGTAAGACCGTGATCCTGGAAAACGATCTGGACCTCCACGGTGTTGACTTCACCCCGATCCCCACCTTCAGCGGCTCGTTCCAGGGCAACGGACACACCATCTCCGGCCTGACCCTCACCGGCAGCGGCAACGTCCGGGGCTTGTTCCGCTACATTCAAAACGGCGCCACCGTTCAGGATCTGACGGTCATGGGCACCATCCACCCCAATGGGCATCAGGATGATCTGGGCCTGCTGGCTGGCAGTAACGCCGGACGGATCTTGAATTGCATCGCTTCCGGCACCGTAATGGGTGATAACCGCATCGGTGGTCTGGTAGGTATCAATGAAGTCGGCGGAGAGTTGGTGGGCTGCACCTTCTCCGGCAGTATTACCGGCAAACATTCCACCGCCGGCGTGGTGGGAGAAAACCGCGGGACCCTGACCCGCTGTTCCAACAGCGGCAGCATCAACACCCAGGACTTAGAGGATGACCCCAAGACGGACTACACAAATCTGGCCCAGCTGAACTCCATGGAAAACGTCCCGGCTTATACGGACGTCGGCGGTGTGGCAGGCTATTCCAAGGGCACCATCCAGAGCTGCTTCAACAGCGGCACTGTGGGTTACGACCAGATCGGCTATAACATTGGCGGCATCGCCGGCCGCAGCATCGGCTGGCTGGATGGCTGTGTCAACACCGGCTCTGTCAGCGGGCGGAAGGACGTGGGCGGCATCGTGGGCCAGCTGGAGCCGGAGGTTTTGCAGACCTTCAGTGAGGATTTCCTCGACAAGCTGCTGGCTCAACTGGATACGCTTCAGGATATTATGGACCGTACCGCCAACCACGCTGACAGCATTTCCGATTCCGTCCATACCCAGATGGATGACCTCACTGGTAAGGTCCGGGACACCAAGGAAATCGCCAAGGAACTGACCGATGCCATGACGGACTGGGCCAACGGCGGCATCGACCAGATCAACGAGCTGTCTGCTCGCATCTCCTGGGCTTTGGACCAGTTGGATGACATCATGGATGACGCCGTGGATCTGACAAAGGAACTGGATACGCTGATCCGCGAACTGGAAAAAGTACGCAAGCAGTTGGCCACTGCCTCCAGCGCCGGGTCCGACGCCGCAGCCGAGCTGAAAACCGCGGTGGACGATCTGCAATCCGCCGCCAGAAAGCTGGCAAAAGTGCTGCCGGATATTTCCGCCGCAATGGAAGATGTGTTAAACGCCTTACAGGGCAGCGGAGACCTGACGGCAGCGCTGAACGATCTGGCAGCAGCTCTGAATGACCTCAGCGACGCCTTCGGTTCTCTGAAGGATGCGGCAGGCTCCCTAAAAAAGCTGCTGGACAGCCTCGGTGCGCTGGGCGATTCTGTTGATAAAGCTCTTGGACAATTAAAATATGTCAACGATGCGCTGGATGCCGTCAACGGTAAGCTGAAAGACGTCGCCGCGGGTTTGGATGACATGATCCACGAGCTTTCCGAAAAGCCGGACATCAGGATCGACCCCATCGGTCCGGACATCACCGACAAAGGAGATGCCCTGAACGACGCCATGGACGCCCTTCTGGACAGCGGTGAAGCTCTGAACCAACTGCTCAGTGACTCTGCCGACATCCTGATCGGTGACATTCGTGCCATCAACAATCAGTTCCGTTCCATTACGAATTTGATCCGCAGTGAAAAAGGCAACTGGGATCAGGATCAAAGTAAGAGTAAGGAAGATCAGATCCGGGATCATTTCCAGGACCTGTCCGATTCCTGCGACCCGGCCAGGCAGCATGATGGCCGGATCTCCGCCTCCGAAAATAAAGGTGAGATCACCGGTAACACAAATTTAGGCGGCATTGTGGGTTCCATGGGGATCGAAATCGACTTCGACCCCGACGGTGACGCGACCAAGGTAGGAGACTACTCCCTGAATTTCCACTATCAGACCCGTGCCCTTCTGTCCGGCTGCACCAACAGCGGCGCTGTCAGAGGACGGAATGACTATGCCGGCGGCATCGTGGGACAGGCGTACATCGGTCAGATCACCGACTGCCAGAGCTACGGCGCTGTCTCCACCGACGGCAGCTATGTCGGCGGTATTGCAGGCCGGTCCGACAGCAGCATCCGCCTGAGCTGGGCCAAATGCGCCCTTTCCGGCGAGGATTATGTAGGTGGCATCGCCGGTTATGGCAAAACGCTCTCTGATTGCCGTAGTCTCGTCACTGTTGACGGCGGCGCTTACACCGGCGCCATTGCAGGAGATGTAGACAATGACGGCTCTGTGGCCAATTGCCTGTTCACCCACGAAACGCTGGGTGCCATCGACGGCATCAGCTACACCGGGAAAGCAGAGCCCGCTGCCTTCGAGGTTCTCTGTGCTGGATCCACTGTTCCCAAGATCTTCTCTCAGATGGAACTGACCTTCCGGGCGGACGGCAAGGCGGTAGCGGTAGTCCCCTTCCAGTACGGGCGTGGGATCGACAGCCTGCCGGAGATCCCAGCGAAGAAAGGCTTCTCCGCTGTCTGGCCAGATCTGGACTATACCCATCTCACCGCCAGTCAGACATTGGACGCCATCTATACGCCTTACAGCTCTTCCCTGACGGATGATGCCCAGACCCTTCCCCAGATCCTGGTGGACGGCAGCTTCAGCAGCCGGGCCACCGTCAGCCACACTTCGGAACCCGTCTCCTGGACAGATGCGAAGGGCACCGCCCGCACCGGCACAGCCGTTACCGTCACGGTGGACGATCCGGATATGGCCGCCATCTCCTATACGGTCCACTACCGGCTCCCGGAGGATGGCAAGCGCTACGACCTCTGGGTCAAGACGGAAAACGGCTGGGAAACGCAGGACAGCACCGTGGACGGCAGCTATCTGCTGTTCACCTCCGACCAGGAAACCGTCACCTTCTGTGTGCAGGAACGGACCGCCAGCCCTCTGCTGTGGGTCTTGCTGGCAGTTCTGATCTTTTTGGCTCTGGTACTGCTGGTGATACGGATCCGCAAAAAGCGGGGCCGGCAAGCCATGCGGAGCCGTCTGCGGAAGGCCCGCCAGAAAAAATCCTAAATATCATAAGCAAGAAAAAACCGGACTGTGCGGTGCGCAGTTCGGTTTTTCTCGTCTCCCTCTCATAGATCCCGCCAAACGGGGCATACTGTTTGCATGACTTTCAGCGGGGAGGCACGGTATGAATAGCAAACGGATCGGCAAGCAGACGGTGGCGCTTCAGACGCCGCCCTCAGTCCTCTCCTTTGCCAACATCGGCGGACGGATGGAGGGCCAGGGACCTTTGGCTAAATATTTCGACGAGCTGTGCGACGATTCCTTTTTGGGAGAAAAAACGTGGGAAAAGGCGGAGGCCACCATGCAGCGTCGGGTTTTGCGGCGGGCGTTGGAGCAGGCGGGGCTGAAGCCGGGCGATGTGGACTATGTACTGGCGGGGGACCTGTTGAACCAGTGTATCGGCTCCTCCTTCGGTCTGCGGGAGTTAGGTATCCCTTTTTTCGGCCTGTACGGGGCCTGTTCCACCATGGGAGAGGCACTGGCGTTGGCGTCGCTGCTCATTGACGGCGGCTTCGCGGAAACCGTCGCCGCCCAAGCAAGCTCCCATTTCTGCACCGCCGAGCGGCAGTACCGGATGCCGGTCCCCTATGGCAATCAGCGCTCCCCTACCGCCCAGTGGACCGCCACCGCCGCCGGCTGTACCCTTCTCTCCGCCCAAGGGCCTGGGCCTTATATCACCCACGTCACCTGCGGAAAAATCGTGGATCAGGGTATCACCGATCCCAACAACATGGGTGCTGCTATGGCCCCCGCCGCCTATGACACCCTCCGGGCCTACTTTGCCGACACGCACACCAGCCCGGCGGATCATGACGCCATTTTCACCGGGGACTTAGGAGAACTGGGCCATGAGATCGTAATGGACCTGTTCCGGCAGGACGGCGTGGACATGACCCGAAACTATGAGGACTGCGGGATGCTTCTCTATGACCGGGACCGACAGGATATGCACGCCGGCGGTTCCGGCTGCGGCTGCTCTGCGGCGGTATTCAATGGCTATCTTCTCACCGGCCTGAAGCAGGGCCGCTGGCATCGTATTCTGTTCGCCCCCACCGGGGCGCTCCTGTCTCCCACCTCCAGTTTTCAGGGGGAATCCATTCCCGGCATCTGCCATCTGGTGTGCATCAGCACGGAAAGGTAGGGCGTATGGCATATCTTAACGCATTTCTCTGCGGCGGACTTCTCTGCGCCGTGGGGCAAATTCTAATCGACCGCACCCGGCTGACCCCCGCCCGTATTCTGACGGGCTATGTGGTCGCCGGCGTGTTCCTCAGCGCCGTGGGTCTGTATCAGCCATTGGCAGATTGGGGCGGAGCCGGGGCCACGGTGCCCCTGACGGGCTTTGGCCACGCGCTGGCTAAGGGCGTTGAAAAGGCGGTGGCGGAGCAGGGCTGGCTGGGTGTCCTCACCGGTGGTCTGTCTGCCACGGCAGGCGGCATCGCCACTGCTGTGGCCTCCGCCGTGGTAATGGCCCTGATCTTCAAGCCGGGAGACAAGCGATAAACGGACCGGGAGCGGCGTTGCCGCTCCCATTTTCAGAACTTTATGAAAGTTCTGAAAATAGGTTTTTATTTGAATAGCGAAGAAATACGTTGCCGACCTAACCGTTTTCCGGGCGCAAGACGCCCGAAAAACGGGAGCCTTCCTCGAAACAGGCTCGCTTCATCCGCCACTGGCGGCGCTTCGCCTGTTTCCCCTTCTTGGGTTATCTCCGCGCTAAGAGCCGCCTTGCGGCGGTTGCGCTCCGAAACGCGTCTGCGGGCGCAGTCCCGCGCACACCCTTCACCCGCAAGGGGTATGCATCATCCGTAAAGCGGCGGAGCCGCTAACGGCTGACCTACCTTACCGTCGCGGAAAATTTATCACTTTATTGGCAGCCTCAGCCGGCGGCCTTTGGCCACCGGCTCTTTTTTCAACCAAAACGCCCCGGCGCGTCTTGGCGGGTGAAATCCCGCATAGACTGTCCCGAAAGGGGCGATGGGATGCTGGAAGTGCTGAATACCCTCCTGTGGGGACCGGGGACACTGGCGCTGATCTTGGGGACCGGGGCGTGGCTGACCCTGCGGACAGGGGGCTTTCCCCAGCGAAATTTAGGGTGGGCACTGACCCTGTCTTTAGGGAGGGAAGCCCGGCGAAAAGGCCGGGGCGGTGTGTCCCCCTTCGGCTCCCTGATGACGGCGCTGGCCTCCACTGTGGGCACCGGCAACATCGTGGGCGTGGCGGCAGCGCTGGTATCCGGTGGGCCGGGGGCGCTGGTATGGATGGAGCTGGCGGCGTTGCTGGGACTTGCAGCCAAGTTCGCCGAGTGTATGCTGGCGGTGAAATACCGCCGCGTCCGCCAGGACGGTACCCGCTGGGGCGGGCCCATGGCGGTGATGGAAGCGCGGCTTGGGTCCGCCGGGACGGTTTTGGGCCGCTTCTACGCCTTATTCGCCCTGCTGATGGCCTTTGCTATGGGAGCGATGGCCCAGTCCGGGGCCTTGGCGGATACTTTCTCCGCCGCCTTTGCTCACCCTCGCTGGCGGGTAGGACTGGTGACGGCGGTGCTGGCCCTGGCGATCTTATTGGGCGGCATCCGCCGTATCGCGGAGATCTCCACGGTGCTGGTACCGGTGATGGCACTGCTGTACCTGGGCGGCGGACTGGCGGTGATCCTGGGAAACCTCCGCCGCCTGCCGGAGGCGCTGATCCTGATGCTTCGGTGCGCGGTGGCGCCGGAGGCCGCTCTGGGCGGGGCTTTGGGGATCGTCACCCGCCGGGAGGCCCTCCGCTGGGGCGTTGCCCGGAGCGTTTTTTCCAACGAGGCGGGGTTAGGCTCCGCCTCCATCACCGCCGCCTGCGCTGACACGGAGGATCCTGTAAAGCAGGGGCTCATCAGCATGACCGGCGTGTTTTTCGACACCATGGTAATCTGCACCGTTACCGGTCTCGCCATCTGCTGCTCCGGCACGCTGGGAGCGGCGGATGGCAACGGTCTCCCCCTCACCGGCGCGGCACTGACCCTCCGGGCCTTTGAAACAGTGCTGGGGCCGCTGGCCCCGTGGCTCATCGGTGCGGCGTTGGGGCTGTTTGCCTTTACCTCCGTGCTGGGCTGTGCGGTTCAGGCAGAGACAACGGCATCATACCTGCTGGGACCGGAGGCGGTACGGCCCTGCCGGGTGCTGTACGGACTGGCGGTTTTTGCCGGGGCGGTGATTCCTATGGCCACGGTCCTTCAGCTGGCGGATCTCGCCAACGCACTGATGGCCTTTCCGAACCTCGTCTGTCTGCTACTGCTCTCCGGTGAGATCGCCGGAGAATGTGGCAGAAAGGAGCGGTAAAAATGGCAGCTATCAGAAAAGTAAAGCGGGTAAGAAAACGGCAAGGAAGAATGTTTTCAGAATCGCAAAGGTTCCGAAAATGGCTCCAGTGGCGCAAATACGCGTTTTTGTGCCGCTGGAACTGTAAATTTTCTGTGATGACGTTGCATTTTTGTGATTTCGTGGTATGATAACCGTGGTATAAAATTTTTGAAAAGGACTGATACCATGACAAAAATCGACATCGTCTCCGGCTTCCTGGGCGCCGGTAAGACCACACTCATCAAAAAGCTGCTGGCGGAAGCCTACAAGGGTGAAAAGCTGGTGCTGATCGAAAACGAATTTGGCGAGATCAACATTGACGGCGGCTTCCTGAAGGAATCCGGCATCCAGATCTCCGAAATGTCCGCCGGCTGCATCTGCTGCTCTCTGGTGGGCGACTTCAACAAGGCTTTGAAGGACGTGGAGGCTCAGTTCCACCCCGACCGCATCCTCATTGAGCCCTCCGGCGTGGGCAAGCTCAGCGACGTGATCGTGGCTGTGGAGAACACCGTAAAGGACGTTCCCGAGATGAAGCTCAACAGCTTCGTCACCGTGGCGGACGCCACCAAGGTGAAGGTCTATATGAAGAACTTCGGCGAGTTCTACAACAACCAGATCGAGGCCGCCGGCACTATCATCCTCTCCCGGACTCAGAAGATGACGCAGGAGAAGCTGGAGGCCGCCGTGTCCATGCTCCGGGAGAAAAACGCCGATGCCGCCATCATCACTACCCCCTGGGATGAGCTGGATGGCAAGGCCATCCTCTCCGCCATTGAAAAAGTCTCTCTGGCCGACGAGCTGCTGGAGAAGATGCGGGCCGAACATGAGGCCGATGAACACGAACACCATCACCATCATCACGACGGTGAGGAGTGCGACGATCCCAACTGCTCCTGCCATGACCATGAGCACGAGCATCACCATGACCATGACGAGTGCTGCGGCCATGAGCATGACCATGAGCATCATCATGACCACGGCGAGTGCGATGACCCCAACTGCTCCTGCCATGACCATCACCATCATCACCACGCCGATGAGGTGTTCACCTCCTGGGGCAAGGAGACGCCCAAGGTGTATACACAGGCGGACATCGACCGCATTCTGACGGCCCTGGATTCCGGCGACTACGGCGCCATTCTCCGGGCCAAGGGCATCGTGAACGGCACCGATGGCGCATGGATCGAGTTCGACTATGTGCCGGAGGAGCATGAGATCCGGGCGGGCCATCCCGACTACACCGGCCGCCTGTGCGTCATCGGTTCCAATCTGAAGGAGGAAAAGCTGGCAGAGCTGTTCGGCCTGTAAGCGAAAAAATTCATGGCTGATATTCCTGTATATCTCATCGCCGGTTTTTTGGACGGCGGCAAAACGGATTTTATCAACGGCATTCTGGAGGACGGCTTCGCCCGTGAGGACAAAACCCTCCTGATCTGCTGCGAGGAGGGCGAGCTGGAATACGAACAGAAGGCTCTGGACAACGTGACTGTGGTCACGGCGGACGAGGAGACCGCTCTCACCTGTTCCCAGTGCAAGGAATGGGAAAAGCAGTACAAGCCCAAGCAGGTCCTCATTGAGTACAACGGCATGTGGTCCATGGAGCGGCTGTACCGGGAGGTGCTGCCCGCCAACTGGGTCCTCTATCAGGTGATGACCTTTGTGGACGCCAATACCTTTGAGACCTATGCCAAGAACATGGGCCAGATCATGATGGAAAAGATCACCAACGCCGACCTGCTGGTGTTCAACCGCTGCACCGATGAGCTGAAGGCCGCGCTGCGGAAGCGGAACCTGCGGATGGTGAACCGCCGGGCGGACATCTATCTGGAGGATCTGAACGGCAACAGCGAGGACTACAACAACGGCGATGTGTGTCCCTTTGACCTGGACCAGAAGGTCATTGACATTCCGGACAACGACTACGGCGTGTGGTATGTGGATGTGATGGACTACCCCGACCGCTGGGCGGGGAAGACCGTTCACATGAAGCTGCTCATGTGCCATTCCAAGAAGTATCCTGGCACCCACTGCCCCGGACGGTTCGCCATGGTCTGCTGCGAAAATGACGTGCAGTTCTTGGGTCTGGTGGCCAAGGGCGTGGATCTGAATAAGTACAAGAACCGGGACTGGGTGGAAGTCGAGGCACGCATGGCTTTGGAAAATCACTCTGCCTACAAGGGCAAGGGTCCGGTGATGCACATCATCTCCATCAAGCCCTGCGAAAAGCCCGCCAATGAGGTCGTGACCTTCTGATCTACTGATATTCAAAAAGCACGTTTCCTTTCGACAAGGAAACGTGCTTTTCTTCTTGCATACGCTTCTTATATTTGTCGCCGTGCAAATTGTTGGCAAATCGACCGTTATTTCAATGCCGCTGTGCCGCTCAAAATTGCTGAGTCGGTTTTGTTGTTCCGGTATCCACTGCGGTCTTGATTGCGCGGTAAATCGCCCTCGTTTTCAATACGGTTCGTATTTTTTACTTTTAAATCGACATTTTGTATTGTAATTCCGCAAGATTTTTCAGGAGATCCGGTTTTCTCTCCGCTTCGCAAAGCTCGTAAAATTTCGGGAATACTTGCAAATTCCGGGCAAATCCATATAATAGAGGTATTCTGGTATGAAAGGACTTTACGTTTTGAAAGAAAAGCGGATCTATAAAAGAGAACTGCCCCTCTGGGGAAGTCTGCTGGCCGCCGTTTTGCTGGCAGGCTGTATTACTTTACTGGCCTTGTGGTGCCAGCCCAACGCCCTGCGGACCGTGCTGGTCGTGTTCAAGGCCCAGCCCCTGCTGATCGTTTTGAACGCCCTGCCCATTGGACTTTTGCTGCTGGCCTTCGCCTTCCTGTTTCGGAACATCTTTTACAGCGGAGCGCTGGTGAATTTCTTCGTCTGCGCACTGTCCCTTGCCAACCGGGTCAAAATCGAGGTCCGGGACGAGCCGGTATTCCCCCGGGACTTCTCCCTTCTGCGGGAGGTAGGCAGCGCCATCCAGTCCTACGACATCCGCTATCCGGTGAAGGCCATCGCTGTGGTGGTGCTGACCACCGCGCTGCTCATCGGCCTTGGGGTCCTGTTCCCCAGCCGCCCGGTGTCCTTTGCCGCACTGAAGGCCAAGCTGACAAAACGGGACGCCGTGGCCGCGTTCCCCGGCCGCTGCTGGCCGGAGCGGATCGTGGGCGCGGTCCTCAGCTTCGGCGTTTTGACTGCTCTGATCTTCACTGTATACGCCAGCAATAACCTCTACAATTCTTTCCGGGTCAGCAACGCCTACTATGTCCCCTCGGTGTTCAACGAGCTGGGTTTCCCCTACTGCTTCTGCCACCAGTTCACCACCTATCCTGTGGACAAGCCGGAGGGCTTTTCCAAATCCGAGGCCGCCGGTTGGGAAACCGGCAGGCAGGCAGGGCTTGGCAAGGACGTCAGCGTGATCCTTGTGATGAACGAGGCGTTTTCCGACCTCACCGACCAGCCCATGTTCAACTGGGCGGAGGAAAACGATCCCCTGCCCAACCTCCACGCTTTACAGAAGGACCCCCACACTCTCTCCGGTCACATCGTGGTCCCCGGCTTTGCCGGAGGCACCGCCAACACGGAGTTCGACGCGCTGACGGGAATGCAGACCAATGCGCTGTCCGTCACCGCCACCTCCGCCATGCGGGTGGTGAACCGGAATCTGGACAGCTTGTTCCGGGTATTCGGGGCGGACGGCTACCGCACCTCCTTCTACCATCCCGGTGACGCCTGGTTCTACAACCGGGAAAATGTCTACCGCTGGCTGGGCGCGGAGCACGAGGTATTTGCCAAGGACATGAAAAATCTGGAATACAAGGGCCGCTGGGTCACGGACGACTACATGGCTGGTTTGATCGAGGAAGAATTTGAAACGGCGATCAGCGAGGGCCGCCCCCTGTTTAACTACACCACCACCATCCAGAACCACATGAGCTACACCGCCGACAAGTACGGTGAGGGCCACACGTTCGCACCGGTCTCCACCACGGCGGACATCTCCCCGGAGACCCGCGCCATGCTGGAGGTCTACACCGAGGGCGTCCGGGACGCCGACGCCATGCTGGGCCGGCTGACGGCTTACTTCTCAGAGCGTGAGGAGCCTGTGGTGCTTGTATTCTACGGCGATCACCTGCCCTATCTGGGGGACAACCAGAAGGGCTATGCGGAGCTGGGATCTGAGGTGTCCATTCCGGAAAACGAGCGGGAGGACATTCTCTGCTCTTACAAGACCCCCTATGTGCTCTGGGCCAACGACGCCGCCGCGGACACGCTGAACTGGAGCGAGACCGTGTCCGCATTGGACCTGCCGGGGGACGGCGTTCTCTCCGCTTCCTTTTTGGGCAGCGTCCTGCTGGAGCTCACCGGCCGCGCCGGGGAAAGCCCGTGGTTCGACTTTCTCTCCTCCCTTCGGCGGATCGCGCCGGTGGTACAGAAGAAAACCTATATCCTGGCGGATGGCTCCGTGCTGCCGCAGCGAATTTTGAATGAGCAGACGGATGAAGCATCCATGGAATTGAAGGCCGCCGTCCACAAATGGCGCTGCTGGAGCTATTACAAGCTGAAATATGCGGACGTGGATTAGGCCACCGCAGATATATATGGAAAAAACGGTTCCGGAAGTTCCGGAACCGTTTTTTTGTATCAGCTTTTCGCTTCGATCTTCGCTCCGCATTTGGGGCAGGTGATGACGATCTTCCCCTTCCCGACCGGCACCCGGCAGATGGCGCCGCACCTGCAGGTGAAGTACTTGTGCTCCTTATCCGCCCGGCGGGCCTTGGCCCCGGCTGCGTTGTTCCGGGCCTTCCAGATCCAGCCCATAAACTTCTGGTTCTCCGCCCGGCGCTTGGTCAGGTTTTTGGAGAACATCCGGAACAGAATAAACACCATCAGCACCCAAAGGAGGGATTCGCAGATCCGGGCGGGGATCCATAGCCGCAGAAGGCTGAAAATCAACTGGGCCACCAGAATCACCAGATAGCCCCGAAGGAGCGCCTGATTCATCTGATCCATGCCGTTCCGACCGTACATGAACCGCGCCACCGCGCATCTGAATTTATAGAACATACGTCTGCTGCCTCTTTCCGTCGGCTCCCGCGGAACCATAACTGTTTTTACCTTACATATTTTAGCGGATAGGTCAGAGAAAGGCAACGGTTTAGCAGCGGAGTTTACAAAAAAGTAATTTCTTTCCAAGTCGTTCCGTGTTAAAATGACATACGATATGAAAATACACAAAGGAAGTGTTCGGTTTATGGCAAAGAAACAATTCAAAGCGGAGTCCAAACGGCTGCTGGACCTGATGATCAACTCCATCTACACCCACAAGGAGATCT
>SAMEA104315439__coassemble_513_pt1 | contig 15407 bp, 15 predicted proteins | sample SAMEA104315439__metabat2_high_PE_013 | metagenome-assembled genome bin SAMEA104315439 (sample SAMEA104315439) | gut metagenome | biome: Monkey gut; feature: monkey-associated habitat; material: faeces | place: China | collected 2013 | reverse complement strand
TGAGCGCTCGAAAAAAAGCCGCCCGGCGGCGGGCGGCAAAGGCGGCGGCGGTCAGGGTGGGGAGCAGGATACCGGACCAGATCGAGGCGGCCGCCAGATAGACGCCGCAGGTCAGCAGCCCCCCCAGAGAAGCGGCGAACATATACCGCCGGCGCAGGTGGAACACCAGACAAAAGCCCAGCGCCCCGGTAAAGGATGTGAGAAGCTGCACGATCACAGTCCGATCCCTCCCATCAGTAAAAAGGCGCTCATGAAGCCCATGGCCAGCGCCCCGGCCCACAGCAGCGTTTCGATGAGCCGCATAGCGCCGGAGATCGGGGAGCCTACCATGGTGTCCCGGACGGCGTTGGTCATGGCCAGACCGGGGATCAGCAGCATGATGTCACCGATCAGGATTTTGTCGGCGTGGAGCTCCGGCAGGAAAAAGGCGCACAGGGTAATGCTGATGCCAACAGCCAGAGCGGAGAGCAGATTGAATACCAAGCGGTTGGGGCACTGAGGACCAAAATGCCGCTGGAGGCGACAGATCACCAAGCCAAACAGGGCAGCCACCAGACCATCCGTCATGGAACCGCCGAAAAACAGGGCGCAGCTTCCTGCGGCCAGCGCGCTGCCCAGGTAGACCAGCAGTGGCTTGGGGGCTTCTGCCGTGATCTGGGCAACTTCCCGGCGCAGCTCATCCAGCGGAATAGGATCGGCGCAGCACCGGCGGCTCAGATCGTTCAGAGATTCCAGAACGGTGAAATCCGTGCCGCCGGGCGTCAGGATCCGGCGGGTCTGGGTGATGTCCCGCCCGCTGGGCAGCGTCATGGTCACCACGATGCTGGAGGTGATGACAAAGGCGTTCATCCGCACTGCCCCGTAAGCTGTGCCCATGCGGGTCAGAGTGTCCTCTACCCGGTTTACCTCTGCCCCTACAGCCAGAAGCGCTTCCGCAATGTCCATGAGACAGTGCAGCAGGACCTCCGGCTGCGCCGGGACAGGGATCTTATCTGCGTTCACGCCACTTAAAAGCCGAAGAGCATAGCGCGATCAATGTCGGCCAGACTGTGAGCACCGCACATGGCCATGGTGTCCGCAAGCTCTGCCTGAAGCTTGTCCACATAGGCCTGCACGCCCTCCTGAGCGCCGCCATAGACCGCGGTGACGAAGGGGCGGGCGATGAGCACCGCATCGGCACCCAGGGCCAGAGCCTTGAACACGTCCATGCCGGAGCGGATGCCACCGTCCACAAAGACCTTCATCTTGCCGCCCACGGCGTCCACAATGGCAGGCAGGACCTCAGCGGTGGCGGGGCACTGATCCAGCACACGGCCGCCGTGGTTGGAGACGATGATACCAGCGGCACCGGCTTCCAGGGCCTTTTCCGCACCCTTCACCGTCATGATGCCCTTGAGGATAAAGGGCTTGCCTGCCATGGCAGCGATGTCCTTGAGCTGATCCACGGTCTTGCTGCCGGCGGGAGGAGTCATCCCCTTCAGGAAGGGCAGACCGGCGGCGTCAATGTCCATGGCAATGGCGCAGGGATCAGCGGCCTTCACCAGGTCCATCTTCTGCCGGATGGTCTCCAGATTCCAGGGCTTCACAGTGGGAACACCGCAGCCGCCGTTGACTTTCAGGGCATCCACGGCGCCTTCCATGACGGCGGGGTTGGTGCCGTCACCGGTGAAGGCGAGAATACCGGCTTTGGCACAGCCCTCCACCAGTACATTGTTATAGCGCAGGTCGTCGTATTTATCGCTGTAATGCATAGCCACGGCACCAACGGGGCCGGCCATTACGGGGATCGTCAGCTTGTGGCCGAAGAAATCATAAGAGGTGTCCACATCACCGTTTTCGCAGATGGTGTCCATATTGACGCACAGCTCCTGCCATTTCTGGTAGTTGCGGATGGCACCGGTGCCCAGACCCTTGGCGCCGGGACCGGGGACCGTATTTTTGCAGGCGAGGCCGTTGCACACAGGGCAGGCGTGGCATTTGCCCATGCAGGTCCGGGCCTGCTCCAAAACTTCCTGATAAGTCATTGTAGTTTCCTCCTGAATCGTATAGCTTTGTAAAAATCCCGTTAAAGATCAAACATATTCCCAATTGGCCTCATTTTACAGCAGGCGGAAGAAAAATACAAGTCGGTAAAATGTTGAGAGCGGCGGAACTTTTTGGCGGGAATTTCGTCTATATAAGTAAAAGAGCGGCACGACCGCTGAAAAGGAGGAAGCGCCATGAAAAGAAAGGTATTTGCCTGTTTTCTTGTACTGACCATGTTCCTGAGTCTGACTGCCTGCGGAGCTGCCAGCAAAACTGCGGCGTCCAGCGCCAACAGCCGCCCTGCGGATACTGTCTCCGCGACAGAGGAGAAAGGGTATTTCGACGCTGAGACCAACGGTTATGATGACGAAGGCCGGGACAGCGGCGGAGGTGTTCTGGAAAACCAGAAGATCATCTACACGGGAGACATCAATCTGGAGACCACGGAGTTTGACGAGACCGTTAAGGCGGTGGCAGCGCTGGCGGAGGCCAAGGGCGGCTATCTGGAGAGCAGCACTGTGGGCGGCGGGAGCCGGGGCTATCGGTGGGCGGATTATACCGTTCGGGTGCCCTCCGCCCATTTTCAGGGTTTTTTGGATCAGGCCGGGGCCCTTGCTCATGTGACGTGGCGGAACACCAATTTGGAAAACATCACGGAGACCTATTACGACACGGCGGGCCGCCTGAAGACCCAGCAGATCAAGCTGGAGCGGCTGCAAAAGCTGCTGGCCCAAGCGGAAAACATGGAGGATATCATCACCATTGAGTCCGCTATTTCCGAAACGGAGTGGAATATTGAGGATCTTTCCGGCACCCTGCGGCACTATGACGCTCTGGTGGACTTCGCCACCATCAACGTTCATATGTCGGAGGTCTATAAGTATTCCGACACGGAGGCGCTGCCGGAGAATTTCGGGGATCGCCTGAGCAGTGCTTTGAGCCGGGGCTGGCATTCCTTTGTGAACGGCATGGAGGACTTCGCCGTGGCGCTGGCGTATAGCTGGATGTGGCTGATCCTGTGGGCGGTCATCATCGTGGCGGCGGTGGTCGTCCTGCGGAAGATCCGGCGGCGGAGCGGAATGAAAAAAACGCTGTTCAAGAAGAAAAACGATGCAAAACCGGATGACAAGTCCGGTGATACCTGATAGACTAAAGGCAGCGGGAGACCGCTGCCTTTTCTGAAATTTAGGAGGGATCGTTATGAAGCTGACCTGGCTGGGACACGCTTGTTTTCTTTTGGAGGAGGACGGCTATCGCGTTGTACTGGACCCGTATACCGGCGTGGCGGGGTACCCGCCTTTGCACATACAGGCCCACGCCGTTTTTTGCAGCCACGGCCATTTTGACCATCACGCCACAGACTGTGTGGAACTGCTGCCGGAGCGGGAAAGTCCGTTTGCGGTCCGGGAGGTAGAGACCTTTCATGATGACCGGGGCGGCGCGCTGCGGGGGACCAACACAGTCCGGGTCTTTACAGCCGGCGGACTGTCCGTGGCTCATCTGGGCGATCTGGGGCACCAGCTGACGGCGGAGCAGGCGGCGGCCATTGGCCCAGTGGACGCCGTGCTGGTGCCGGTAGGGGGCGTTTACACAGTGGATGCCGCCGGAGCAAAGGCGGTGTGCGATGCGCTGCATCCTCGCTGCGTGGTGCCCATGCACTATCACCACGCGCCCTACGGCCTGACGGAGGTGGACAACGTGGAGCCGTTTTTGGAGCAGTGGTCCTCGGAGGCGGTCCACCACCTGCAAGGAGCGGCGTTTGAGCTGACCAAGCAGACTGCCGGGGTCGTTGTTCCATCGTTTTGAAGAATAACTCTTGACAAAACGATGAATACTATGTAATATAGTTTTGAAAACTATATCAAACGGCAATGAGGTGATCGTATGGTACAGAACAGACAGGTGACCCTGTTAGGGGATTCCATCTTGAAGGGGATCCAGGTTGATCTGGGTGACCGGCGCTACCGTACTCATAATGAGATCAATGTGGAGGCACTGGAATCGGAATTCCAGCTTTCCATTCATAATGACGCACACTTTGGAGCCACAGTCCGCAAGGGCAGCCGCCTGCTGGACCGGATGCTGGCCCGGAAGCTGCCCTGCGACATGATGGTGATGGACTTCGGCGGCAATGACTGCGATTTCCGTTGGAAGGAGATCGCGGAGGATCCCACGGGGGACCATCAGCCCAACGTGCCGCTGCCGGAATTTGTGGAGCTGTACCGGGAGATGATCCGGCGGGTACGGAGCCACGGTATCCGGCCCATCCTTACCAACCTGCCGCCGCTGGATAGCGAGCGCTTTTTCAACTGGTGGTGCGGGGATCTGGATAAAGAGGCTGTAATGCGCTGGCTGGGAGACGTGGGTAACATCTACGTCTGGCAGGAGCGATATTCCCGTGCGGTGGAGCGTTTGGCCAGGGAGGAAAATGTGCCGCTGGTGGATGTCCGTGGAGCCTTTTTGGACTACGGCCACCTGGAGCAGACCCTCTGCGCCGACGGTACCCACCCCAACACCGTTGGTCAGGGCTTGATCACAAAGGCATTTCAGGATTTTGGCCGTGGACTGCGGTTGGCAGGTCAGACCGTCTGACAGAAGGACAAAATACGGGTCGGTTTTCAAAACCGACCCGTATTTTTTACAGTTTTTTGAAGATGTGAATACGAAAAGACGCTTGACAGTTCAGATTTTCCAACGCTTCCATTCGCTCCACGCCGGCTTTTGGGGTTTTCCAGCAGTAAGGCGTCATGCGGAAGAGGGAGCAAATGTCCGCCTGACTTGCCAGGTGGAGGGTGAAGTCCACCGGAACGATGGACTTGTAGGCAAAGCCCTCGTAGGGGGTCTCTTTTTCCTCGTTGGGATAGGGAACATCATAAAGAATCTGCTTCAGCTCCCATAGGTGATCGGCTCCTGGTACCACATAGAGAAAATAGCCTCCGGGCTTCAGGACCCGGCGAAATTCATCGATGGCCAAGGGGGAGAAGCAGTCCAGCAGCAGGTCTGCCGTTTCATCCGCAAAGGGGAGATGGTAGCAGGAGGCCACAGCGAACTCCACCTGCTTTTCCCGCTTGGCGGCCAGGCGGAGAATCGATTTGGAGATGTCGATACCGGCCATAGAGGGTGTTTTTCCAGCATCGGTCAGGGCTGTACGGATGCCGGCAGTGTAGTAACCCTCTCCGCAGCCGGCATCCAGAATCACAGCGTTTTCGTCCACAAGGGGCAAAATGTGACTACAAATCGTATTTGAAAGCGGAGCATAATACTCTTTGGATAGAAAATCCCGGCGGGCTGCCGACATAGCCTTGTCATCGCCGGGATCGGCGGAATGCTTCTGATTGGGGGGGAGCAGATAGGTGTAGCCCTCCTTGGCAATGTCGTAGCTGTGTCCGGCGGTGCAGCGGTAGACCCGCTCCTCTCGGTCCAGCGGACCGCCGCAGATGGGACAGCGGAATAGAGATTTCATATGATCCCTCCCCATTTAGACTCCTTGGGTCACATCATGGATCCACTTGCCGCTGTGGATCCGATACAGGCCAAAGGGAACCTTCGGAGCGGATTCCGTAGCCATGATAAAGCAGAAAATAGCAATAGGGGCATGGAATACCAGTCCCAGCAGTACCAGCATAGGCAGAGTAAAGACCCACATAGGCAGAACATCGATCAACATGGCGACCCGCACGTCGCCTCCGCCGCGGAGAACACCAACGATGCCAGTGGTGGCAAAGGCATGCAGGGGGGCGGAGATCGCATAGCAGATCATCATGGTTGCACAGAGAGATTCCGAGACGGCAGACATGGAGAACAGCGGCAATACAAAGGGCTTCAACACAAACCAGAGTAGCAGCAGCTCCGCAATTGCGACAACGAAGCCGGTGCATAGGCCGACAAAGGTCAGGGCGCGACCAATGGCATAAGTATTTTTGTTACCCATGCCGACCTCTTTGCCGACGATCACAGCAGCCGCGCCTGCTATACCAAAGATCGCTACCGTTACCATCCGGTCAACATTGCCTGCCACGGTATAGGCGGAAATCAGGTCCGTGCTGCCGGCCATATGGCCCATGATGACCGTGTAGAGAGAAGTGCCAGTACCCCAGAGCGTCTCATTCAGCAGGACCGGTGTAGAGAATTTTACGAAACTACGGAAAATAGCCTTGCCAGGACGGAGGATACAGGCGGGCATCAGGGGCATTCGTTTGCAACGCAGGGCATAAATCAGGGAGATCAGGAATTCTACCACACGGGAAGAAAGCGTTGCCACGGCAGCACCGGTAATGCCCATGGCGGGCAGGCCCAGCTTGCCGAAGATCAGTATGTAGTTTCCCAGGGTATTGAAGATGGTGGAGATAATGAGCACCGTCATGCCAAAACGGGGATTTTCGATGCTTTGTTGCATACCAATGTAAATAGAAGAGAGGGAATTGAGCATATAGGAAAAACCTACAATGCGGATGTAGGGGGTGCCAAGTTCGATCAGGCGAAGATTGTCCGTAATGAGCATCAACACTTGCCGGGGGAACAGCCCCATAGACAGGGCACAGATGGTGGAGATACCACCTGCCACAAAGAAGCCGATACCCATGACACGGTTGATGGATTCATGATCTCCATGCCCCCAGTATTGGCTGATGAGCACACGGGAACCGCTTTGCAGACCGAATACAATGAGCTGGATGATAAAAATAGGTACATTGGCTACGGTGACGGCAGACATTTCCTCCTGTCCCACCAACCCCACCATAAAAGTGTCCATGAGCCCCAGAGAGGTAGTGATGAGGTTTTGAAGGATCACCGGCAGGGATAGAGCAAAGACCCGGCGATAGAAGCCAGGCTCCCGGCGGAGATATTCGAAGTTCATAAGTGAGAGCTCCTTCTGATAAAATCAATTACAACATGGGCATCCGGTGATCGTGATGATCCCGGAGGGCATCTGCGCAGGCGTCGATCTCGGCAAAGGTCGTTTCCGGGCCGAAGCTTAGCCGGATGACCCCGGCAGCCACTCGCTTAGGCAGGCCCAGAGCTGACACTACCTGACTGGACTTGCCATGATGACAGGCAGAGCCGGCAGAGACGCAGATACCCTGACTGCCCAGATCATTCACCACATTCTGACTGGGCCAGCCTACCATAGAGACAGATAGAACATGGGGAGCTTTGCCGTCCCCAATGACCTGAAGGTCTGGAATGGCCGTCAGCTTTTCCACGGCGTAGGCCTTGACCTCAGCCATGTGACGCAGTTTGTCCTCCAAATGGTCCCAACGCAGCTCCACCGCTTTGGCGAAGCCTGCGATCTGGGCGGTGGCTTCCGTACCGGAGCGGAGCCCCATTTCCTGACCACCGCCGGGCAGTAGAGGCCGGGGATTCCGAACACGGGGACCAATATAGAGAGCGCCGATACCCTTTGGGGCACCTACTTTATGGCCGGAGATGGCGATAAAGTCCGCACCCAGAGTTTTAGCGGAGAAGGGGACTTTCAAAAAGCCCTGGACAGCATCGGTATGGAGCAATGTCTTTTCGTTGACAGCCTTCAGCCCATTGGCAATATCCGCAACAGGATAAATGTTGCCCAGCTCATTGTTTACCATCATTACAGACACCAGGGCCGTGTCTGGCCGCACCGCCGACAGAACGGCTTCGGCGGAAATGCTGCCATTTTGATCCGGCAGGATCTTCGTGACCTCCCAGCCCTCTTGTTCCAATTGCTGGCAGCAGTTGAGAACGGCGTGATGCTCTACGGCGGTGGTAACAATGTGGCGACCTACGTGGCGGTTCTGCCAGCAGGCGGCGCGAATGGCCCAGTTGTCACCCTCGGTGCCGCAGGAGGTAAAGAAAAGCTGGTTAGCTTCGCAGCCTACGGCTTTGGCGATCACGGCCCGCCATTCTTCCACGCAGCGGCGCATTTCCTGCCCGAAGGGATATTGTGCATTGGGGTTGGCGTACTGCTCCGTCAGCACGGAGTACATGGCGTCCGCCACGGCCTTGGGAACCGGTGTGGTGGCGGCATGGTCCAGATAGATCATAAAAAATCCTCCTCTTGCCCTATTCCGATAATAAACGTATAATAGGGGAGAAACTGCGGGAACTACCCGGAAGTTCTCTTTTAATAGCGTAATTATCTATTATACAAGAACGTTTCTGAAAACGCAAGGAGGACCTATGAAAGTCGCCATTTATACCCTTGGCTGCAAGGTGAATCAATATGAGACCCAGGCTATGGAGCAGACCCTCCGGTCAAAAGGACATCAAGTGGTGGAGTTTTCCGAGGAAGCCGACGTCTATGTGGTAAATACCTGTTCTGTCACTTCTGTCAGTGACCAAAAATCCCGTCAAGTGATCCATCGGGTACAGAAGCAACACCCGGAGGCGGTGGTTGCAGTGTGTGGCTGCTATTCTCAGACCCATCCCGAGGATGTGCGGAAACTGGGGGTGGACCTGATCGCGGGCACTGGTGACAGGGAGGGGTTTGTTTCCTTACTGGAGGAGGCTGCTGAGGGGAAGAAAAATCTGGAAGCGATCGACAAATCCTTTGAGCGGCGGGTATTTGAAGTGCTGCCAGCTGGCGGCTTGGAGGGCCGTACCCGGGCCATGATGAAAATTGAGGACGGCTGTGTGAACTTCTGCACCTACTGCATTATCCCCTATGCCCGTGGACCGATACGGTCCCTGCCACTGCAACAGGCGGTGGAGCAGATGCAACAGCTGGTGGCAGAGGGCTATCGGGAAATTGTGCTGACAGGCATCGAGATCTCCTCCTGGGGCCACGATCTGAAAAACGGCCAGAGCCTCATCGACCTGTTGGAGACTTTGTCCGCCGTAGCGCCGGAGGTCCGTCTGCGGTTGGGCAGTTTGGAGCCTCGTACCATTACAGAGGACTTTTGCCGCCGGGCAGCGGCTCTGCCCAACCTGTGCCCGCAATTCCATCTGTCCCTGCAAAGCGGTTGTGATGCCACCTTAAAGAGAATGAACCGAAAGTATGACACTGCCCGGTATCTGGAATCTGTGGAGCTGCTGAATCGCTGGTTTGACCAGCCCGCTGTCACCACGGACCTCATCACCGGCTTCCCGGAGGAAACAGAGGAGGAGTTCGCTCAGACCTTAGACTTCGTCCGGAAATGCCGCTTTGCCCAGATGCACATTTTCCCCTACTCCATCCGCCCCGGTACTCCGGCGGCCCAGATGGAGCAGGTGCCGAAGTCTGTAAAAGTGGAACGGGCGCATCGGGCCGCGGCTGTGGCGGAAGAAATGCACAGGAACTATTTGGCGAGCTGTGTGGGGAGAACATATCCGGTGCTGTTTGAGCAGCCTAAAAACGGGAAATTCTTTGGCCACGCTCCCAACTATGTGGAAGTGCTGGTGGACGGCGCTGAATTGCATAATGTGCTGAAAAATGTGCGGATCACAGGCTTGGACGGTGATGCACTATTAGGGGAGATCGTGGATGAGGAGGCGGAAGTATGAGGATCGGCAGTCACTTTTTTGCCTATCTCTCCCGGATGCGCTTCATCCAGCGCTGGGCACTGATGCGGAACACGGCCCCGGAAAACGTGCAGGAGCACAGCCACCAAGTGGCGGTGCTGGCCCACGCCTTAGCGGTGATCCGCAACGAGAAATTCGGCGGACATATCGACGCCGGAGCGGTGGCGGTGGCGGCGCTGTATCATGACGCCAGCGAGATCCTGACCGGCGATATGCCTACGCCCATCAAGTACGACAACCCCGCCATCCGCAAAGCCTACAAGGAGGTGGAAGCGGTGGCGGAGGAAAAGCTGCTGCATATGCTGCCGGAGGAATTTCAGCCGGTGTACGCCCCTATCCTCACAGTGACGGACCCGGAGACGGAGCGGCTGGTGAAGGCGGCGGACAAGCTGTCCGCTTACATCAAATGTGTGGAGGAGTTGAAGGCCGGGAACAGCGAGTTCCGGGACGCCGCTGCCCAGACCCGCGCGGCGCTGGAGGAGTATGAGCTGCCGGAGGTGACGTATTTTCTGGAGACCTTCATGCCCAGCTTTTCTCTCACACTGGACCAGTTGAAATAGCGGGAAACGAGTATTTGCACCTTTGCGTGAGCGGAGGAATCGAAAGGCAAGGAGCGTTTTTATGAGATATGAATGTAGAATAACAGTATTGGAGACAAAGGTGTTCCCGGAATTGCAGGAACAATATTTAGCCGACCCCAAATCTGGCCCATGCCCCTGCTTCAAGGCGGGAGACACCTTTCTGCTAAAAAGAACCCCGGAGCAGGACGATTTTTACCATCTGATGAATGGGAAATTCTGCGGTGAGGCATGGGACGCTATCAGCCGATATGTTTACGCGGCACTGCAGGGCGGCTCCATTATGCGCAAGTGGACCAATGACGACAGAATGATGATCGCCTGCTGCAATGACGGCACACGGCCTGTTATCTTCAAAATCGAGCGGATCGACATCCCGGAAAACGAAGAAGAAAAGGAATGGCTGGCAAAGCAGAATTTCAAGAATACGGCAGAGGATGCCTATACCGGCTGATACGTGAAGAGTATTACAAAAGCCAAGCCACATTCGCGGCTTGGCTTTTTTGTCGGTTATATGGAACTGCTTTCTTATTTCTTGGGCGGTTCCCGCCACTTTTCGGCGGGGACGCGCCGCTGCAGTCGATGGACCGTGAGCTGCCGCAGCAGGGCGTACAGTACGCTGCACAGGGGGATAAACACCAGCATCCCCAGGATGCCCATGAGACTGCCGCCCACCGTCACGGCTGCCAGCACCCAGATGGAGGGCAGTCCCACGGAGGAGCCGACCACATGGGGATAGATGAGGTTTCCCTCGATCTGCTGGAGCACCAGAAACAGGACGATGAACCACAGCGCCTGCCAGGGATCGTTCACCAGCATCAAAAGCGCACCCACGGCGCAGCCGATGAACGCCCCTACAATGGGGATCAGAGCGGTCAGAGCGATCAGAACGCCCACCAGCAGCGCATAGGGGAAATGGAGCAGGGTCATGGACACAAAAAACATGGTGCCCAGGATCACGGCCTCCAGACATTGACCGGAGAGAAAGCTGGAAAAGGTCCGTTCACTGAGCCGCAGAATATTCAGAAGCTGATCCGCGGCGGCTTCCGGTAAAAAGGCGTAGCAAAGCTGACGGCCCTGCCGGGCCAGTTTTTCCTTTTGCAGCAGGATGTACAGAGAAAAGATCAGGCCGATGAAAAAGGTTGTGACGCCGCTGACGATGCCGCTGACCAGCCCACCGCCGGAGATCAGAAGGCCCTTGCCCCAGTTCTGGACCAGCCCCACGGCCTTCTGGGAAAGACTGGCCCAGTCGATAGACAGCCCTTCGATCTGGTTTGCCAGAAGGGGCAGGTATTCCTGAAAGCGGGCAGCGCTTTCCTGCAAGCGCTCAAAGGCTTCCGGTACCTGCGCCGCGATGGAGGTGACAGCGTCCCTCACGCCGGGGACGATCACCATTCCCGCCAGCGCCAGCACTGCGGATACTGCCGCAACGGTGAGCAGCAGCGCCAGAGGACGGCGGAGCTTATTGGCCTTTTTTGCATGGGGAAACAGGCAGCGCTCCATCGTCCGCATGGGGACATTGAGAATAAAGGCGATGGCACAGCCCAGCAGCAGCGGGGACAAAATGCCCAGCAGCCACCCGGCGGCGCCTGCCACCACATCCAGATGCAGCAGCGCCGCGGCGAAGGCGATGCCGCCGCAGACAACGCCCAACAGGGCTTTCACGGTCTGCTTGTTGAATTCCATATGTCAGGTTCCTTTCGTTGAATCAGACACCAGTCGGGTTTCCTTCCACTTGCCGCTCCGGAAACGGATCGTAAACAGCGCACCCCGGAGACATTCGTCGCAGGCCATGGCGATCCAGATGCCCACAAGACCCCAGTTCAGCGCGTGTCCCAGCAGCCAGCTTCCGCCTACGGCTACGGCCCACATGCTGAAAATGCCCACGCCCACAGGGTACCAGACGTCGCCGGCGGTGGTGAGGCAGCGGGTCATGACGATATTGATGGACCGCCCGATCTCCAGGCCGAACTCCACATAAAGGATCTGCCGGCCCAGCGCGTGGATCACAGGATCATCGGTGAAGATGCTGTAAATAGGATCGCAGAAAATGAGGATCAGCAGTGTCAGCAGCTCGGAGGCCGCCAGAGCGATGCGGATGGTGGACCAGACACGGCCGCTGACCTCATCCAGCTTCCGACCGCCGATCATGTAGCCCAGAATGATCTGGGTGGCCTGCCCCACGGCGATGGAATACACATAGGCTACGTTGGCCAGCATACTGCCATAGACCTTGGCGCTGACCACCGCCGCACCCATCAGATTGATAAAGCGGAGGATGAAGGTCTGAGATACGTTGTAGGACAGAGATTCTGTACCAGAGGGGAGGGCAATACCCAGCAGGGCGCGGAAAGTCTTTGCGGGGAAGGGGTGCAGATATTGCAGGGAAAAACGGACGGTGCATTTGCGTTTCAGGGTGATGCAGGCCAGCGTCAGGCCCACAGCCTTGGAGATCACGGTGGATACGGCGGCGCCAGCCACGCCCATTTGCGGGAAGCCGAAGAAGCCGTTGATCAGAATGGCGTTGCCTGCCACATTCAGAAGGTTCATGGAAACGGAGAGCACCACCACCTCTTTCAGTAGGGTGTAGCTCCGCAGAACGGCGCAGAGCTGGATATACAGCCCTTGAAGCAGTACTGTACCGCCTACGATACGGGTGTAGAGGCAGGCGCCGTCAAAGGCGTCCTCCGGCGTCCGCAGGAGCTGAAAGACCAATTCCGGCTCTAAAAGCAGAAACAGGCCCACCAGAAAGCTGAACACGGCGCTGATCGTAACGGCCACGGTAACGATCTCGCTGCATTCCTCACCGACCCGGCCCGCGCCGATGTGCTGGGTCAGGAGAATGGTGGCGGCGGTGCTCATGGTGGTGAGCACGATGATGACCACGTTCATCACTTGGTTACCGTTGCCGATGGCGGCCACGGCTGCGGGGCCGAAGTGGGAGATCATGAATTGGTCCATATTGCCCACCAGAAGCTGCAAGAGAAGCTCTGCGAAGATGGGCAGCGAGAGGTGAAAGACCCGTCGGGTCTGAGGTGAAAACTGCAATGTCATATAAATAGCTCCTTGCTTGAGAAGTAATCGTTTAATATCGGAGCAAGTATATGCGTACAACGGTTTGGTTGCAAGCGGTAAAGCGCCGAAAGAAGTGTGAAATTCCGGGCTTCTTTCGGCGTTTTCCCTATTTTTGGCGCAAATCAGTCCTCGCGGTACCGCTCTGCCTGATGACAGTATTCCCGGGCGGATTCCCGATTGCCCTCGATCTCGGCCTCTGTCAGGGAACGGACCACCTTGGCGGGGCTGCCCAGGATCATGGAGCCGGCGGGAGCGTCCATTTTGCCGGTGACCAGCGCCCCGGCGCCTACGATGCAGTTATTGCCGATCTTTGCACCGTTGAGAACGGTGGCGCCCATGCCAATGAGCACGTTGTCGCCCACGGTGCAGCCGTGGACAATGGCCCCGTGGCCGATGGTGCAGCCGGAACCGACCGTGGTCTCCTCGTGCAGTACCGCGCAGTCCTGAACGTTGGTGTTGTCGCCAACCTTGATGGCACCGTCATCTCCGCGGAGGACGGCGTTGTACCACACGTTGACATTCTTTCCCAGGGTGACGTCCCCTACGATGGCGGCACCGGGGCAGACAAAAACGGATTCGTCAAATTTCGGTTTTGTGATCATAAAATTCTCTCTTTCTTGTTAGGCCTGACGCATATCAGATGGCAAAGTTTCCGTTGATAAAGACGGGGATCTCCCGGCCGTCATGGGTGGTGCCCACGATGGAGAGATCGGCGGTACCCACCATGAAGTCCACATGGGTCAGAGAATAGTTCAGGCCGTGGGCCTGCACCTCCTCCCGGGTCATGGACTCGCCGCCCTCAATGCACTCGGGATATGCCTCACCGAAGGCCAGATGGCAGGAGGCGTTTTCATCAAACAGGGTGTTGTAGAACAGGATCTTCTGGTTGGAGATGGGGCTGTCATAGGGGACCAGAGCCACTTCTCCGAAGTAGCTGGCGCCTTCGTCCACACTGATGGCGGCTTTCAGGAATTCCTCACCCTTTTCGGCGTGAGCCTCCACGATCTTGCCGTCCCGGATGATGAAATGGAACTTGTCGATGATGTTGCCGCTGTCCACCAGGGGCATGGCAGAGTAGACCACGCCGTTGATGCCGGTTTTCAGGGGGGCGGTGAAAATTTCCTCCGTGGGCATATTGGCCACGAATTCCACACCGTTTTTCATCACGGAGTTGCCGGCGGCCCAGAGGTGATCCTCCGGAAGCTGGATGGTGAGGTCAGTGCCCAGAGAGTTGGTGTAGTGGAGATACTTGAAGTGATACTTGTTCAGCAGGTCCTTCCGGCGGCCCAGGGTATCCAGATGCTGACGCCAGGCGGAAACGGCGGTGCCGTCGCCCTGAATGCGGACAGAGCGGAGAATGGCATCCCACAGCTTTTCCGTGGCCTGATCCTCCGGCAGCTCCGGAAACACGGTAGCGGCCCAGGAGGGGATGGGCACCGAGGCGATGCACCAGGGGAAGCCGTTGCTCATCTGGAGCCGGTCAAAGGTCTTGCGGAGCACGGAACCGGACTTCTGAGACCGGACCAGCCGGTCAGGGTCCACGCCCTTCAAAGTTTCCGGATCGCTGGCGGCAATGGCCAGATAGGCGGCCCCCATTTCCGCATAGCAGGTGAAAAACTTTTCGCGCCACTCCGGTGTGTCATCGAAAACGGAGGCATCCGCCCGGAGGAACTTCTGCCGGCTGAGATAGTCGTCACTCCAGTTCATGATGACCTCACGGCAGCCTGCGTCATAGGCCGCGTCAGCACACAGACGGGCAAAGGAGGCGCACTCCACCGGCGATGAAATGATGAGGGTCTGGCCCTTTTGAACATTCAGGCCTACTTCGATCAGTAATTTTGCATATTCCTGCAATTTTGTATCCATAAAACAGCTTCCTTTCCCGCAGCGAGGCTGCGGCTGAGATTTGACAGACGATTCATGTCTTTGGTGCGCTGACGTTCTGCTCCAGACGGTCCTTCCGCATACTGATGAGCACACCGTTCATCTCCGCGCCCAAAATCAGTGTGAATGCCGAGAGGTTCAGCCAGATCAGCACCACAATGACGGCGCCGATGGAGCCGTAGAGCACAGAGTAGTGGGAGAAGTGGTTGGCGTAGTAGGAATAGAGCCAGCTGAACGCCATCCACGCCGCCAGAGAGAACAGAACGCCGGGACAGATATTTTTCAGGGGTTGGATGGCATCCTGGGCCAGGGCATAGAGCAGGAACAGTGCCAGAAAGCTGACGGCCCCGGCTACGGGGAACCGCAGCG
>SAMEA104315439__coassemble_503_pt1 | contig 15601 bp, 15 predicted proteins | sample SAMEA104315439__metabat2_high_PE_013 | metagenome-assembled genome bin SAMEA104315439 (sample SAMEA104315439) | gut metagenome | biome: Monkey gut; feature: monkey-associated habitat; material: faeces | place: China | collected 2013 | reverse complement strand
GCCGGTTGACGCAATAGGCGCAGTCATAGACACAGCAGTTGCTCATCAGCACCTTCAGCAGCGTGACGCACCGCCCATCAGCGGAGAAGGTGTGGCAGCAGCCAGCGATGGACGAGGTGGTGTTGCCGATATAGCCCTGCCGGAACCCGCGGCGGACGCCGCTGGAGGTACAGGCGGCGTCATACTTGGCTGCGTCCGTCAGGATCTCCAGCTTGACAAGAACGTCCATCTTCACCGCGCCGCAGCGTGGCGGCGGGTATGACGGGCGGGCTGTTCAATATAGTCCACCACCCGGAATACCTGGGAAGCCAAGGTGGATACGCCTACCAGCATAAAGAAAAAGCTCCAACCGATCATAACACGTTCCTCCAATCGAACAAATGTTCTTTATCTGTTTCTATCATACATCGAACAACTGTTCGTGTCAAGAAAAACATGTCGAAAAAAGAAGAACCCCTGCTCTTTTTTTAAAAGAGCAGGGGTTTTTTTGAACTGTTTTGCCGGAAAGTACGATTACTGGCACTGAGCCAGAGCGTTCAACAGATCGTCAATAGCACTTTCGGGAGTAGCCCAGCTTGTGACGAAGCGATACATAATGTGTTCTTTGTCGATGACCCGCTCCACCTGGAACTCAAAGCCCATGGCGGCCAGCTTCTCGGCGGTCTGGATCTTCATGACCGGGAACTGCTGGTTGGAGGGAGAGGGGACCGGGAACTCATAGCCCAGCGCCTTGAAGCCGTCCCGCAGGCGGAAGGCCATGTCATTGGCGTGACGGCCGATGTCAAAATAGAGATCGTCCTTCAGCAGCGCCTGGAACTGTACGCCCAGCAGCCGGCCCTTGGCCAGCATACCGCCCCGCTGCTTGATGTGCCAGCGGAAGTGGGGGCAGGGGACCGTCAGCACCACGGCCTCGCCGAACATTGCGCCATTCTTGGTGCCGCCGATGGTGAACACATCCGTCAGCGCCGCCAGATCCGCCAGTGTCAGATCGCTTTCCGGGGAGGTGAGGGCGGAGCCAAGACGGGCACCGTCCAGGAACAGCAGCAGGCCGTGCTCATCGCAGCAGTGCCGCAGAGCGGTCAGCTCCGCCTTGGTGTAGACGGTGCCGATCTCGGTGGTATCAGAAATGTAGACCATCTTAGGGGAGACCATGTGCTCCGTGCCATCGTGACGAGCCAGAACGGTCTCAACCATAGCGGGAGTCACCTTGCCGTCCGGGGAGGTCTCCACGCAGACCTTGTGGCCGGTGGCTTCGATGGCACCGGTTTCGTGGCAGTTGACGTGGCCGGTGTGGGCGGCGATCACAGCCTCATAGGAGGCCAGCAGCGCCGTGATGACCGTCAGGTTGGTCTGGGTGCCGCCAACCAGGAAATGAACGTCCGCCTCGGGAGCGGCGCAGACCGTCCGGATCAGAGCGCGTGCGTCCTCGCAGATGGGGTCCACGCCGTAGCCGCAGGTCTGGACCAGATTGGTGTCCGTCAGAGCCTGAAGAACCTGGGGATGCGCGCCTTCGCTGTAATCGTTGCGGAAGCTGTACATGAAAAAACCTCTTTTCTGTAATCGGATTGTTACCGCTTGTTCTTGACTATTATAACGCAAATCGTGTATATTAGCAAGCAGAGAACACAATAGGAAGAAATTGAACGCCCTTGGGGGACGTTCATAAGGAGGCACTATGAAGAAATCGTTTGCGCTGGTGGCTGTGGCCCTGACTCTGTGCGGCCTGCTGACCGCCTGCGGCAGCAAAACAGAAACGACCAATGACGTGGATCTGACTGGATTTTACAACACCCTGGCGGAAAAATACGGCTGGGGCGACGATATGATGGACCTGGACGGCGAAATGCTGGAGATGTACTATCCCGGTTTGGGCGATATTGGGGCCAAGCAGCTTCTGGCCAAGGCCCCGGTGATGTCCTACGCCGTAAGCGAGTATGTGTTCCTGCAAGCCGACAGTGAGCAGGATGCTGCGCAGGCGGTGAAGATCCTCCAGACCCGGATCGACAGTCAGGCGGACGGGGACGCCTTCTATCCCGAGACAATTGACCAGTGGAAGGCTGCCAAGGTGCTGCAAAACGGCGCATATGTGGCAATGATCGCCTCCGGCGAGCACCAGACGGAGATCGAGGACGCCTGGAACGCACAGTTCGGCGCGTAACAGTCTGATGCGGAACGACCAGCCGTGACACCACGGCTGGTCAGCGTGTCGAAAAAGTCTTTTCTCCCCGCTGAGCAAGTTTTCAGAACTTTATAAAAGTTCTGAAAACTAAGGATTTCAATGGCGCAGGACACCCTTCTTGGGTTTCCCGCGCACACCCTTCCTTACCGTCGCGGAGATTTACCACTTTATCGACAGCCTCACCAGCCGTGACACCACGGCTGGTTTGCTATGTGGAAACGAAAAAACGCTGTATCATAACGGCAATCAAGTGAGACTGCTTTACAGAAAAAAGGAGGTGAACAGCCCATGCGTTTCAGCAGTTTGCCCTTTTTGTTCGGCTTTCTGCCCATTACGCTGGCGATCTACTTCGCCGTTCCTCTTCGGTGGCGGAACCTGGCGCTGCTGCTGGCCAGCCTGGCGTTCTATGGCTGGGGGGAGCCGGTCTATATCAGCATCATGGTGCTGTCCATCCTCATCGACTATACCCACGGCCTTCTGGTGGAGAAGCACCGCAGCCGGGACAAACTGGCCCGGTGGTTCGTGGCGGAGAGCGTGCTGCTGAATTTAGGTCTGCTGGGCTTTTTCAAGTATTGGGACTTCTTCGCCGCCAACCTCTCCCTGATCCCTGGAATCTCAATTCCCACCCTGGGATTGCCCCTGCCCATCGGCATTTCCTTTTTCACCTTTCAGACCATGAGCTACACCATTGATGTCTACCGGCAGGACGCTCCCGCCCAGCGGAACATGGTGTCCTTTGGCGCTTATGTGACCATGTTTCCGCAGCTGGTGGCGGGACCTATCGTTCGCTATAAGGATGTTGCGGCGGAGTTGGTCCGCCGGACGAACACAGTGTCGGCGTTCACCGCCGGGGCACGGCGGTTTACTGTGGGCCTTGCGAAAAAAGTGCTGCTGGCCAACAACATCGGCGCACTGTGGGACGCGGAGCTGGCGGCACAGTCCGCCGGGACGCTGACGGCCGTCGGCGGCTGGCTGGGTATCGCGGCCTTCGGCTTCCAGATCTACTTCGACTTCTCCGGCTATTCCGACATGGCCATTGGCATGGGGCAGATGTTGGGCTTTCACTTCCCGGAAAACTTCGACTACCCCTATACCGCCGCCTCCGTGACGGAGTTCTGGCGGCGGTGGCACATTTCCCTGACCACATGGTTCCGGGAATATCTGTACATCCCCCTGGGCGGCAGCCGGAAGGGGACATGGCGGACGGTGCGGAATATCTTTCTTGTCTGGTTCTGCACCGGCTTTTGGCACGGGGCGAGCTGGAACTTCATCCTCTGGGGCCTGCACTTCTTTGTGTGGCTCATGCTGGAAAAGTATCTGCTGCGGGACTTCCTCCAAAAGCTTCCGTCGTGGCTGCGGCATTTCTACACGCTTGTGGTGGTGTTCGTGGGTTGGGGCGTGTTCGCCATGGAGGACCTCAACGTCTGCGCCGGGTATTTCAAAATCTGCTTCGGCGGCGGGAGACTGTGGAGCGCCGCTGACGGCTACTACCTGACAGCCTATGGTCTGACGCTGCTGCTTTTAACAGTTGGCTCCACCCGTCTGCCCCGGAAGGTCTGGGACCGGTTGCCGGAGCGGACGAGAGACCTGCTGGGGCCGCTTCTGATGACGGCGGGTCTGGTGATCTGCACGGCCTACTTGGTAGACGGCAGCTACAACCCATTTTTGTATTTCCGATTCTGATTCTTTATTTTACCCAAGAAGGGAGGGAACCGCATGGCGAACAAGGGACGGCTGACCACGGGGATCTTCTGCCTGTTTCTGGCAGGATTGCTGGTGTGGCACATTGCGCTGCCGGACCGGGCGCGCTCTGAAACGGAAAACCGGACGCTGGCCCAGTTCCCGGACCTTTCCTGGGAAACCCTGAAAAACGGCAGTTTTACCGAGAGGATGGAGGACTATTTTGCCGACCAGTTCCCTCTGCGGGACGACTGGACGGGCCTGAAGGCCCGGTGCGAGCAGCTGTTAGGCAAGCGGGAATTCAACGGCGTCTACCTCTGCGGCGATACCCTTATTGCCAAGATAGACGATCCGGACAAGGCCCAGGTGGAAAAGAATTTGGACGATGTGAAGCAGTTTGGAGAAGCGGCTCACGGCCAGGTGCTTTTGGGCCTGATCCCCTCGGCGGCGGAGGTCTGGAAGGACAGACTGCCGCAGGGCGCGCCCAGCTTCGATCAGGCTGTGTTCATCCAAAGCGCGGCGGAGAAAACGGGCCTGTCCACGGTGGATTTCATGGGAACGCTGACGGAACATGCGGGGGAACCCATCTATTACCGAACCGACCACCACTGGACCACCCGTGGGGCGTTCTATGGAGCCAATGCGCTGTTAAATGCTTTGAAAAAGGAAGCACTAAAGGAAAATGACTTTACACAGGAAATTGCCAGCACGGACTTCAACGGAACCCTGTATTCCACCTCCGGTATCCATTGGCTTGCCCCGGATACCATAGAATATTGGGTGCCCGAGGACAGCCTGCGGGTCACATCGTGGAAGTCCGGCAAGGAGGCGGCGGGGCGGCTGTATGACCGGAGCTATCTGGAACACAAGGACAAATACAGCTCCTTCCTCGGCGGCAATCAGCCGTTGTGCGTCCTTGAAAATCCGGCGATCACCGACGGCAGCAAGCTGCTGCTGATCCGGGATTCCTATTCCGATTCGCTGGCGCCCTTTTTGACCCAACGCTTTTCCGAGGTGCATCTGATGGACCTGCGGTACTACCACACCTCCGTGACGGACTACATGGCGGAGCAGGGCATCGATACCGCCGTGGTGCTTTACAGCGTGTCGAATTTCCTCACGGACCGGAACCTGATCTATCTGGCCCCGCGAGGGTGATGCACGTCGGTGTTCACTATTTTAGACCACGGAAATGAAATTGCAGACTGCTTTCTTGAGAAAAGGCTTGCAAATAGTGTCAGCTTTGATATAATAGATACATTCTGATTTCAACACTGAAGGAGAACCTTGAACTATGGAAAGTATGATTATGATTGTTGCCCTCTTCGCGGTGATGTATTTCTTCATGATCCGTCCTGAGAACAAGCGGAAGAAGCAGGCGCAGAGCATGCGCGACAGCCTGAAGAAGGGTGATATGATCACCACCATCGGCGGCATTGTGGGCAGGATCGTTATGGTGAACCCCAACACCATTGTGATTGAGACCAGCGATGACCGTGTCCGCATGGAGCTGACCAAGTGGGCCGTGTCCCAGGTGGGCGTCCAGACCGGTGAGCAGCCTGAGGCCGAGAAGAAGGAGAAGAAGGCTGAAAAGAAGGAAGAGACTCCCGCTGTGGAGGCTCCCAAGGCCGACGAGGGCGAGAAGAACTAAGTCTGGTCGGGCTATTCGATTTAAGCGGCAAATGGGCTTGCTGTCTGCGTATTGCAGATGGCAAGCCCTTTTTTGATGTGCTGTGCGAAAGCGGAGCCGCAGATCCGACGCAGTTTTGCCGTCCGTTCCCGCAAGCGCGGCGTTTTTGCTCGGATGCAGTTACCCAGTCCAATAAGATTTGAGATTTAGGGGAACGGAACATGGCGTGGTACAGACCTGCTGTTTTTGGTGCACAGCTTGATAGAGAACAGTCCCCCATTTGCCGGATCGTCCGACAAATGGGGGACTGTTCAAGGTACGGGGCCTGGTCATATCAGTTATTTTCCGCGAAGCGGGCCAGGAACTGCTTGGTGCGCTCCTCCTGAGGGTGGTCGATGACCTGCTTGGGATCGCCCTGCTCCACGATGAAGCCGCCGTCCATGAAGATCACCTGATCCGCCACGTCCCGGGCGAAAGCCATCTCGTGAGTGACGATGATCATGGTGGTTTTCTGTTCTGCCAGACCACGGATGACCTTCAGCACCTCCCCGGTCAGCTCCGGATCCAGCGCAGAGGTAGGCTCGTCAAAGCAGAGAATATCCGGGTGGAGCGCCAGTGCTCGGGCGATGGCCACCCGCTGCTGCTGACCGCCGGAAAGCTGATGCGGATAGTGCCCGGCACGGTCCGCAAGGCCCATCTGGTCCAGCAGTTCCATTCCGGCGGCGCGGATGGCTTCCTTACTCTCGCCACTGTCCTTGGCCATCAGCTCCCGGGCGAGGGTCACGTTTTCCAAAGCCGTATACTGGGGAAAAAGGTTAAAGGACTGGAACACCATGCCGAAGTGGAGCCGGTTTTTCCGGATCTCTTTTTCGGAGCAGCTCGCGTGATGGTCGGCGTCAAACAGCACCTTGTCCTGTACGGTGATGGTGCCGGCGTCCGGCGTCTCCAGAAAGTTCAGACACCGCAGCAGCGTGGTTTTGCCGCTGCCGGAGGAGCCGATGATGGAAAGGGCCTGCCCCTCCTCCAGAGAGAAGCTGATGTCATTGAGGACCTTCGTGTTTTCAAAATGCTTTTCCAGATGCTGTACGGTTAAGATCGACATTTCAAAGCCCTCCCTTACTTAAAATAGCTGAGCTTGCGCTCGATGAAGCTGAACAGGAGCGTCAAAAGACCCACAAAGGCCAGATAGAACACGCCGGTATAGAACAGAGGCCAGGTGATGCCCTTGGACTTCATAAAAGCTTCGCCGGCCATGGTGATCTCAATGATGGCGATGGTCCGGGCCAGAGAGGTGTCCTTTACCAGCGTGATGATCTCGTTGGACATGGGGGGGATGATCCGCTTGACCATCTGCAAAAGGGTGATCTTGAAGAAGATCTGCCGCTTGGTCAGGCCCAGCACTTCGCCGGCCTCCCGCTGACCTGCCGGGACGCCCTCAATGCCGCCCCGGTAGATCACGGAGAAATAGCAGGCGTAGTTGATGATGAAGGCGATGCAGCAGGCGGTCATGCGCCCATCCCGGAAGGCGTTCCACGGATTTGTGCCAAACCAGGTGCCGGGACCGTAGAAAATGATGATAAGCTGGAGGATCAGCGGCGTACCCCGGATGATCCAGACGATGACGTTGGTCAGGGCGGACAGGGGCCGGAGCTGGGAGAGCCAGCGGGCAAAGCCCCGCGCTTCCTGCTGCCGGTAGGCCAAAGCCCGGAAGGGCGCCCACTTGCTCATGGAGCCGAAGGCCACTACCAGACCAAGGGGCAGCGCGAACAGCAGCGTCAGGAAAAACAGCTTGACCGCCTGACTACAGCCTTGCAGGATGGAGAGGGTAACAGTCCAGAACATGAAAGAATTCTCCTCTATGTAGTGATAATGGGGGGATCGAAGGGTGGGAGGAAGGAAAGCGTATGCGGGAAATATGCCGCTCAAAGGCAGAGAGCGGCCGCTCTCTGCCTTTGCTGTATGATTTGCGGAATTACTTGGTCACAACGACCTGGGCGTTGTTGCAGTAGGCGTTGGTGCACTCCATGGATTCCTGGGCGGCGGTGGTGATGGTCATGCCGTTCCAGACCACATCGATGCCCTTGCCGTTCAGCTCAAAGACCTTGTTGTCCCAGTTGATCACGGTAAATACAGGCTCCACGCCCAGCTTTTCCGCTACCAGCTTGGCCATGTCAGCGTCAAAGCCGATCCAGTTGCCGTCAGCGTCCTGATAGTCCATTGGCTCAAACTCGGTGATGCCGATGACCAGCGTGCCCTTGTCCTTGATGTACTGCACATCGCTGTCAGTTTCGGAAGCGGTGAACTCGGATGCGGGCTGCTCCACCAGAGCGGCCTGTACGCCGTAGGTCTCAGCGGTTGCTTCCAGAACGCCGTCTGCGTAAGCGTCAGCCATCACGGAGTTGATGAAGGAGGCCAGATCGCTGCCCTTACGACAACCGACGCCGTACAGCTCCTCGGAGAGCTTCTGATCGGTGATGGTCAGATCGGGATAGCTGGTGCCTTCACCCACCATGGCGCCGGCCATGAGGGAGTCGATGATAGCGGCATCGGCGGTGCCGGCCTGCACTTCCATCAGTGCCTTGGCCTGAGAGTCTACGGATACAATGTTGTAGCCGTTGGCCAGTGCCACTTCCTCACCGGCGGAGCCGGCTTCCACTGCGTAGGTCAGCTTGGCGACTTCAGCAGGTTTGGCCGCATCGGCGGCGGGGGTGCTGGTATTAGCGGGGGTCTCGGTCTTGGTGCCGCAGGCGGCCAGAGACAAAACCATCATAGCAGAGAGTACAAATACAGTCAACTTTTTCATGTTCCATTCCTCCTGAAGAATTGTTTGAGCGATTGATTTATTGTGGTAATAGTTTACCATGATAAATTGGTAATGTAAAGAAGTGAAAACGACAAAATGCGCCGAAAGTGCGGCGGGTGATTTGGTGGGAATGAACAAAGGCAGACGGGCTGTCATACTTTTCCGGGCTGTCACATAGAAATGGACTATAAAAGCGGAAAAAAGGACGGGATGCTATGAATACCTCGATCTATCAGAATATTGCCACCCGCACCGCGGGCGACATCTATATCGGTGTGGTAGGGCCGGTGCGGACAGGGAAATCCACCTTTATCAAGCGGTTCATGGAGACACAGATCATTCCCAACATCGACAACGTGTACCGCCGGGAGCGGGCCAGAGACGAGCTGCCCCAGAGCGGCTCCGGCCGCACGGTGATGACGGCGGAACCGAAGTTCGTGCCGGAGGAGGCGGCCCAGATCCAGTTGGAGGGGGGCGCGGCCTTTTCCGTCCGGCTCATCGACTGCGTGGGCTACATGGTCCGGGGGGCCTTGGGCCAGACGGAGGACGATCAGCCCCGGATGGTCACAACGCCGTGGTACGATCATCCCATCCCCATGACGGAGGCGGCGGAGATCGGCACCCGGAAGGTCATCGCGGAGCATTCCACCATTGGCATCGTCATCACCACAGACGGCAGCATTTCCGACATTCCCAGAGAGGATTATCTGGAACCGGAGGAGCGGGTGATCCGGGAATTGCAGGAGCTGGGAAAGCCGTTTATCGTTCTGCTGAACAGTGAGGACCCCAAATCGGACCGGACTCTGGCCATGGCCGGGGATATTGCCAGCCGGTATCAGGTGAAGTGCATGCCGGTGAACTGCCTGCGGCTGGAGGAGGAAGATGTAGGGGAGATCCTGAAGGCAGTGCTGTACGAGTTCCCCATGCGGGAGCTGGATATTTTCCTGCCGCCCTGGGTGGACGCCCTGCCGGGAGAGCATCCGGTGAAGGCCGGGATCTATGAGGCTATCCGGCAGAGCATGGCGGAGCTGCACCACATCCGGGAGATCGACAGTGCAGTGAAGAAATTGGGAGAAAGCGAGAACATCAGCGAGGCGCTCATTACCGCCATCGACCTTGGCACCGGCGTAGCCGCCGCACGGGTGAGCCTGCCCCGGGAGATGTTCTACCGAACGCTCTCGGAACAGTCCGGCTTTGATGTGGGGGATGACGGCGACCTCATGAGCTTGCTGACAAAGCTGGCCGGCGTCAAGACGGAATACGACAAGGTGGCCGGGGCGCTGCGGGACGTCCGGGAAACGGGCTATGGCATCGTGGTGCCGGGAATCGACGAATTGAAGCTGGAGGAACCGGAAATCATGAAGCAGGGAGGGCGGTACGGTGTCCGCCTGAAGGCCAGCGCTCCCAGTATCCACATGATCCGGGCGGATATTGAGACGGCGGTCAGCCCCATCGTGGGCAATGAGAAGCAGTCTGAGGACATGGTGAACTATCTGCTTCAGGAGTTTGAAGGAGACACCAGCAAGATCTGGCAGTCCAACATTTTCGGACGCAGTTTTCACGAGGTCGTCAGCGACGATCTGCAAACCAAGCTGAAGCGGATGCCGGAGGATGCCCGGAAAAAGCTGCAAGAGACACTGACCCGCATCATCAACGAGGGCAGCGGCGGGCTGATCTGCATTATCCTGTAAAGGCAAATAAAAATGCTCCCGGCGGGAATATTCCCGCCGGGGGCATTTGTTTGCATATATAAAGAACGCCGGAACGGTCACAGGGCCGTGCCCTGCTTTGGCGTGTACAGATTTGTCATATCCACACCCTCCAATGCCAGCAGAAAGCGCTTTTTCTCCACGCCTCCGGCGTAGCCGGTGAGACTGCCGTCTGCCCCCACCACCCGGTGACAGGGAATGAGGATAGAAATGGGGTTGTGCCCCACCGCGCCGCCCACGGCCTGGGCCGCAGCGGAAATTCCCCGGTCCCGGAGAATCTGGGCCAGCGCGCCGTAGGTAGTTACCTGCCCGTAGGGAATCTCCAATAGCAGCTTCCATACCGCCTGACGGAAATCGCTGCCCCTGGGAGCCAGCGGCGGCAGATCCGGGAGGGGGCGTTTGGCAAAATAGGCGTCCAGCCACGCAGTGGTCTGACGGAACACGGGCAGATCGTCCCGCTCCACGGCGGCTTCGTCCAGCGTGGCGGCAAAATATTTCTGCCCTTCCAGCCACAGACCGGCCAGCGCGCCGTTGTCGGCGGCTAAAAATATAGTGCCCAGCGGGGAAGCGTATCGGGTCAGCTCCATAAAAGTCCCTCCTGACGTATAGAATGATGGCTCGTTGCTATTATAAACAAGGCCTGTGCTACTTGCAAGAGAAATCCCTCCGTGGTATGATGAAACGGAACGATACATTGTGTGAGAGGAGGCGGCTTTGTATGCTGCTGGCGGTCGATATCGGCAACTCCACGATTTCCACCGGACTGTTTGGCCTGGATGGGGAGCTGCGCTTTTTGGCATCCTTGGATACGGACTACCGGAAAACGGCGGATCAGATCTGCGTGGATCTGATGAACCTGTTTCAGCTTTACCATTTCCACTATGAGGATGTGACGGATTCCATTCTGTGCAGCGTGGTGCCGCCACTGAACTTTATGATGGAGAAAGCGCTGACCCGTCTGCTTGGCAAACCGCCTGTGGTGGTGGGGCCCGGTGTGAAAACGGGACTGAATATCCGCCTGGCGGTCCAAAGTCAGGTGGGGGCGGACATTGTGGCGGACGCTGTGTCGGCGCTGGAACAGTTCACAGCGCCCATCATCACCATCGATATGGGTACCGCCACCACCATCGGTGTCATTTCCGAGGGACGGACCTATGAGGGCGGCCTTCTGCTGCCAGGGGTCAACGTCTCTCTGGAGGCCCTTTCCCGGCGGGCTGCCCAGCTTCCGGCGATTTCCCTTCAGCCGCCGAAAAACCTGATCGGTAAAAGCACGGAGGACTGTATGCGCTCTGGTATCGTATACGGCACCGCCGCCATGCTGGACGGCATCATCGACCGCATCCGGGGGGAATTTCCCGGAAAGGAGCTGCACATTGTGGCCACCGGCGGCAGCGCGCCCTTTATCGTGAAATTCTGCCGGAACAAGATCCTTTACGATAAAACGCTGCTGATGAAGGGCCTGTGGGCCATCTATAAGAGAAACCAGTAAATCGGAAAAATGAACAGAAAGCAGTAAAGCAATAGGGAAGCAGTAAATCAGCCGCCTGATGGATACTCCATCAGGCGGCTGAATCTGTCGATAAAACGGTAAATTCTCCGTAACGGTAAGGAAGGGTGTGCGCGGGAAACCCAAGAGGGGTGTCCTGCGCCCTTTAAATCAATAATTTCAGAACTTTTACAATGTTCTGAAATTAGGCTCAGCGGAGAGAAAAAACTTTTTCGATACGCTGAGCCGCCTGATGGATACTCCATCAGGCGGCTGTGTTTTGTGATTCAAAAGGGGAGACTTACTTTGCCAGAACCTTCTTCAGCTTGGCAAAGCGGGGCAGGGAATCCACCTTGGGCAGGTTGGGCTCGCCCTGGATCAGGGGCAGCACGTAGTCGATGAAGGACTGCTCCACGCCGTTGTGCTCCTTGTTGATCCACTCCAAAGGAACCTTCTTCTCGGTGTTGGCCACGTCAGTGAGGTTCAGCAGCTCCGTCTTGCAGACGTACTTGCCGTTGTCGCGGGTGCACTGGAAGCCGACCATCTTATCGGTAATGCCGGCCACGGCGTTCTCCACGGCGGCCTTACCGCTCATGACGGATTCCTCAATGTCGGTCTCGGAGGCCAGATGTGCGCCGCAGCGCTGCAGCAGGCTCAGCTCGATACCGCGGACCTTGGCGCCGGTCTTTTCCTTGACCACAGAGGCCAGGTGAGCAGCCAGACCGCCCAGCTGAGCGTGGCCGAAGCCGTCGGTGGCAGAGGTCTTGGCCTCAGAGACGAAGGTGCCGTCAGCATAGTGGATGCCCTCGGAAACGGCTACCATGCAGTTGCCCTTTTCCTTATAGATGCGGTCCACGTCGGCCAGGAACTTGTCCATGTCGAAGTCCACCTCGGGGAGGTACACCAGGTCGGGACCTGCGCCGTAAGCGGTAGCCAGGGCAGCGGCGCCAGCCAGCCAGCCGGCGTGACGGCCCATGATCTCCATGATGCAGACCATGCCGGTGTCATAGACACGGGCGTCCTGATAGACCTCCATGCAGGAGGTGGCGATGTACTTGGCGGCGGAGGCGAAGCCGGGGCAGTGGTCGGTGCCGAACAGGTCGTTGTCGATGGTCTTGGGCACGCCCATCACGCGGCAGTCATAGCCGACCTTCTGCATATACTTGGAGATCTTGTTGCAGGTGTCCATGGAATCGTTGCCGCCGTTATAGAAGAAGTAACGGACGTCATACTTCTTGAAGATCTCCAGAATACGCTTGTAATCCGTGTCATCCACATCGGGATCTGCCATCTTATAGCGGCAGGAACCCAAGGCAGAGGACGGAGTGTACTTCAGCAGCTCCAGCTCGGCGGGGTCCTCCTGACCCATGTCGAACAGACGGTCATTCAGAACACCCTTGATGCCGTGCTCCGCACCCAGGACCCGGGTGATGTTGGGGTTCTTCAGGGCAGTTGCGATCACGCCGTAAGCACTGGCGTTGATGACGGAAGTGGGACCGCCGGACTGACCGAAGATACAGGCGCCTTTTAATTCGCTCATATGAAAATCCTCCTGACGATTCAAAATAAGATACTTGTATCATATCATCGAAATTTTAGAAAGTAAATACTTGCAATTTATTTTTTTTGTGATATTATGATAAAAGAAAAACGTTTTCCTCCCAGAAATCTAAAAAATTGTCAATATGTTCACAAGGGCTTCCGGGATGAAAAACGGATAGATCCCCAAATAGAAAGTTATATTTTATAGGAGGATGTTCGTATGCCACTGGTTACTTCTACTGAAATGTTCAAGAAAGCTTATGATGGCGGCTATGCCATCGGCGCGTTCAACGTCAACAATATGGAGATCGTGCAGGGCATTACTGAGGCTTGCCAGGAGGAGCACGCTCCCGTGATCCTGCAGGTTTCCAAGGGCGCCCGCGCCTATGCCAACCACACCTACCTGGTGAAGCTGGTTGAGGCCGCTGTGGAGTGCTGCCCCGATATCCCCATCACTCTGCATCTGGACCACGGCCCGGACTTCGAGACCTGCAAGAGCTGCATTGACGGCGGCTTCACCTCTGTCATGATCGACGCTTCCGGCAAGCCCTTTGCCGAGAACATCGAGATCACCAAGAAGGTCGTAGAGTATGCCCACGATCACGGCGTTGTGGTCGAGGCCGAGCTGGGCACTCTGGCCGGCATCGAGGACGATGTGAAGGTCGCCGCTCACGAGGCTTCCTACACCCGCCCCGAGGAGGTCGAGGAGTTCGTGTCCAAGACCGGCTGCGACTCTCTGGCCATCGCCATCGGCACCTCTCACGGCGCTTATAAGTTCAAGCCCGAGCAGTGCACCCGCAATGAAAAGGGCATCCTGGTTCCCCCTCCCCTGCGTTTCGACGTTCTGGAAGAGGTCTCCAAGCGTCTGCCCGGCTTCCCCATCGTGCTCCACGGTTCTTCTTCCGTGCCTCAGGAGTATGTGAAGATGGTCAACGAGTTCGGCGGTCAGATGCCCAACGCCATCGGCGTGCCCGAGGAGCAGCTGCGTCAGGCTGCCAAGCTGTCCGTCTGCAAGATCAACATCGACTCCGACCTGCGTCTGGCCATGACCGGTACCATTCGTAAGTTCATGGCGGAGCATCCCGACAAGTTCGATCCCCGCGAGTACCTGAAGCCCGCCCGCGCCAACATCAAGGAGCTGGTCCGTCACAAGCTGGTGGACGTCCTCGGCTGCGCTGGCAAGGCCTGATTTGGTTTTATCTGATTGATTTTACCCCAAACGCACCGGGAGACAGTGTCTCCCGGTGCGTTTTTGTCAAATCGTCGGCTTTTGCGGGTGATAACGCTCTTGCACATTCCGGTACCCTATATTATAATGTAAGGGCATTTGCAATAAACGAAAAGGAATGTGGCTATGTTTAAGATCTTGAAAACAGAGGGGAAGGCCCGGCGGGGTGAATTCTCCTGCGCCCACGGCGGCACGGTGCAGACCCCGGTGTTTATGAATGTGGGGACCCAGGGAGCCATCAAGGGCGGCGTTTCGGCGTTGGATCTGAAAAATGTGGGCTGCCAGATCGAGCTGTCCAACACCTACCACCTGCATCTCCGTCCCGGCGACAAGGTGGTGCGGCAGATGGGCGGCCTCCATAAATTTATGAATTGGGACGGGCCGATCCTCACGGACTCCGGCGGATTTCAGGTGTTTTCGCTGGCCTCTCTGCGGAAGATCAAGGAGGAGGGCGTCACCTTCGCCAGCCATATCGACGGCCACCGGATCTTTATGGGTCCGGAGGAATCCATGCAGATCCAGTCCAATCTGGGCAGCGATATTGCCATGGCCTTTGACGAGTGCGTGGAGAACCCGGCCCGGTATGAGTACGCCAAGGCGTCGGTGGAGCGGACCCTCCGCTGGCTCCAGCGCTGCAAGGTGGAGCATGACCGGCTCAACAGTCTGCCGGATACGGTGAATCCCCATCAGATGCTGTTCGGCATCAACCAGGGCGCCACCTTCGCGGATCTTCGGGCCTGGCATATGCAGGAGATCGCCAAGATCGACTGCGACGGCTACGCCATCGGCGGCCTGGCGGTGGGCGAGCCGGCGGAGATCATGTACGAGATGATCGACGTGGTGGAGCCCTTTGCCCCCAAGGAGAAGCCCCGGTATCTCATGGGCGTGGGAACCCCCAGCAACATCATTGAGGCCGTGGCCCGGGGCGTGGACTTCTTCGACTGCGTGATGCCTTCCCGCAATGGCCGTCACGGAAAGCTCTTTACCTGGGAGGGCACCGTGAACATCATGAACGAGAAGTATATCACCGATGACCGGCCCATCAGCGAAAGCTGCAACTGCCCGGTGTGCCGGAGCCATTCCCGGGCCTACCTGCGCCACCTGTTCAAGGCGGACGAGGTGCTGGCCCTGCGTCTGGCGGTGCTGCACAACCTCTGGTTCTACAACGAACTGATGGCCAAGATCCGGGAGGCACTGGACAACGGCACCTTTGCCGACTTCCGGGAGAAATACAGTGGCAATCTGGAAAAACGGGCCTGATTTGGAACGGTTTTGCCTGTTGCGGCCGGTAGGCTATATTAAATCTGGTGTGGATTTCGGCAAAATTTTTTAATCTCTCCGTTT
>SAMEA104315439__coassemble_484_pt1 | contig 15849 bp, 11 predicted proteins | sample SAMEA104315439__metabat2_high_PE_013 | metagenome-assembled genome bin SAMEA104315439 (sample SAMEA104315439) | gut metagenome | biome: Monkey gut; feature: monkey-associated habitat; material: faeces | place: China | collected 2013 | reverse complement strand
TCTGCCCGCCGCCGCGTCAAACGCGCTGGGGGAGGACCTGTCCGCCAAGGACACGCCGCTCCATCAGGAAACGCAGCTTTCCACCAATGTATTCTGGAGCACGACCTTCTCCGATCTTCGGACGGAAAATCTCATCACCTACACGCCCAACAAGGCTGTGACCCCCATTGTCACCTACGGCGACGCGCTGACCGACCGTTCCAGTGTGGCGGATATGGCCGCGCTTCTGGAGGATGACGGTTACCGGGTGGTAGCCGGCATCAATGGCGACTTCTACAATGTCTCCACTGGTCTGCCCATTGGCATGGTGGTGACGGAGGGACTGCTCCGCAGCAGTGACGCCGGATATTACGCCATTGGCTTCCGTGCGGACGGCTCTGCCATTTTAGGCAAGCCCGGCGTCAAGGTCTCCGTAAATCTGGGTTATGCCGTGGATGACGGCTTTGGCGGTTCCACAGAGCTGATCCGGCCGGTAGCGGCGGTGAACAAGGCACGTACTAACAGCGGCCTTTACCTCTATACATACGATTTCAACGCCAAACACACCACAGGCACCACAGAGCCCGGCGTCAATGTAGTCTGCACCGTGGAGCAGGGGAGCCTGGCCATTGGCTCCACCGTCACCCTCCGGGTGGACCGGGTAGAGGAGACCACGGTCACCGATCTGGAACCGGATCAGATCGTCCTCTCTGCCAATTTGCAGGCGGACAGCTACTATACCACCGCCCTGCAAAACGTCCCGCAGGGAAGTGAACTGACCCTCACTGTCTCTGCCAATGACGGCTGGGAGGACGTGGAGTACGCCATCGGCGCTCTCTACTGTCTGGCGGAAAACGGTGCCGTGGTCCCCAACCTGGCCGCCGGGAGCAATCCCCGCACCGCCATGGGCCAGAAGGCGGACGGCACCCTGGTCTTTTACACCATCGACGGCCGCAAGACCGGCCATTCCATTGGTGCGTCTCTGTCTCAGGTGGGGGAGCGGCTGCTGGAACTGGGCTGCCAGACGGTCTTGTGTCTGGACGGCGGCGGCTCCACCAATCTGGCGGTGACCACACCGGATTCCACCACGGCGTCCATTATCAATCGGCCTTCCGAATCTAACCGCAAGGTCACCAACCAAATTTTCCTGGTGGCCTCGGACCATTCCAGTGGGCGGTTGGATCATTTTTACGTCAACGCCGCCAGCGATTACGTGCTGGCCGGCAGCACCGTGTCCGTCACAGCCTCCGGCGTGGACAGCAATTACATCCCCATGGACGCCAGCTATACGCTGTCCGCCAATGCCGGCAGCGTCGCGGAGCAGGAGAACGGCCGCTATCTGCTGACTACCCCCGCCTCCGGCGGTGACGTCACCGTAACGGCCTCCGGCCGGGGGGCCACGGGCAGTACCGTGGTCCATGCCGTCCGCAGCCCGGATACTCTGACCCTGAAAAACGGTGCCTCCAACCTGACGGAGCTTACCGTGACCCCCGGCAGCAAGACTGATCTTACCGCCGGAGCCGTCTGGAACCATCTGCCTCTGACGGCAACCAATGAAGCCTTTACCTGGTCTGTTTCCGGGGACATCGGCACAGTGGATGAGCGCGGCGTGTTCACTGCCTCCGCCCCTGGCACAGGGAACCTGACGGTCTCCGCCGGGGACAAGAGCCTGACCATTCCCGTTACGGTGGCTCAGGTGGCCTTGCAGACCATTGAGGACTTTGAAACTCCGGATACGCGCTTCTTCAGCGGCTACTATCTGACGGTTTCCCGCACCAACGTCAGCGATCATGTCCAGAGAGGCCATTACGCCGGAAAGCTGGACTATGTGCTCCCGGAGGACACCGGCTACTATTCTCAGGCCATGGCAGGCTCCTTCTCCACTCTGAGAACGCCCTACACAGCCCTGAACCTCTGGGTCTACGGCGACGGCTCCGGCAACCAGCTCTCTTTCCTCTACACCGGTGACATCAAGAGCGACCTGGAGCTGCCCGTCACCAAACTGGACTTCACTGGCTGGAAGCAGGTCAGCGTCTCCCTGCCTCAGTATTTCACCCTGAGCGGCGTGGTCATTTATGCTCCCTCCACTACGGACGCCACTTGGGACCATATTCAGGTGACCTACGCCGACACCCCCCGCAGCGGCACAGTTTATATTGACCAACTGGTAGCCGCCTTCCCCGGCACGGTGGATAACACCCCGCCCACGGTGACAGCCACTCTGGATCAGCAGGACTGGGCTGTCAACATTAAGGTCTCTGATGCTGTGGACGGCATCCTGCCCTTGTCCTCCATCACCGTGGCAAGAAACGGCGACACGGGACAGGTGTTGGAGGGTTATGACGCCACGGCGGGTACGATGAAGTATTATCTTCCCGGCCCCGGCGAGACAATTGAAGCCACCCGTGTGACCGTCACCGCCGTGGATGCCTCCGGCAATATCGGCCGGGCCAGCGTGGATATCGCACCCTACGGCGTGGGCCATAAGTTCACCGATACCGGTGATTACTGGGCCGCCGACTATGTGGACTTCCTCTATAACGCCAACATCACCACAGGATACAACGACGGCACCTTCCGTCCCAACCAGAATATCAGCCGGGCCCAGTTCGCCGTCATGCTCTACCGCTATCTGAAACTGGATGAAAGCAAGTACGCCGATGTGTCTCTGCCCTTCGCGGATCTGAACACCATCCCGGAATACGCCATTCCCGCAATCAAAGCCCTCTATACCGAAGGCGTTATCTCCGGCGCAGAGAAAAACGGCCGCCTGTATTTCAATCCCAACAACGCTCTGACCCGCGCTCAGGCTGCCGCCATGATCGGCCGCACCCAGGCTAAGGGCTATGCGCTGGCGGACCTGACCTTCACCGACAACGGCAAGATCCCCGGCTATGCCGACTACTACATCCGCACCATGGTGGCCCAGGGGGTCATCAACGGTTACAGTGACGGCAGCTTCATGCCACACAGCAACATCACTCGTGGCCAGATGGCCAAGATCCTCTACAACCTGATGTGATTTCGCAAAAAATCCCCCGCCCGGTGATTCGGACGGGGGATTTTTTGCGTTTGCAGCGCAGGCAAAAAGCCGTTACTCGTCCAGCTTGAGGACAGCCAGGAACGCTTCCGTAGGCATCTGGACCGTACCCAGTGCCCGCATCTTCTTTTTGCCTTCCTTCTGCTTTTCCAACAGCTTTTTCTTCCGGGTGACGTCGCCGCCATAGCACTTGGCCAGCACGTCCTTCCGCATGGCCTTTACGGTCTCGCGGGCGATGACCCGGCCGCCGATGGCCGCCTGAATGGGGATCTCAAAGAGCTGACGGGGAATATTCTCCTTCAGCTTCTCGCACAGTCGGCGGGCGCGTGGATAGGCCTTGTCCCGGTGGGCGATGAAGCTGAGGGCGTCCACCTGGTCGCCGTTGAGCAGCAGGTCCACCTTCACCAGATCGCTGGGGCGGTAGCCGGAAAGCTCGTAGTCCAGAGAGGCGTAGCCCTTAGTATTGGCCTTTAGCGCATCGAAAAAGTCGTAGATGATCTCGTTCAGGGGCATTTGGTAATGCAGTTCCACCAGATGAGTGTCCAGATACTGCATATCCTTGAACTCGCCCCGGCGGTCCTGACACATGGGCATGATGTTGCCCACATACTCGTTGGGAGCGATGATGTTCACCTTGACGTAAGGCTCCTCCGCCCGCTCGATGAGGGAGGGGTCCGGGTAGTTGTGGGGATTGTCCACCGTCACCATTTCGCCGTTGGTCTTGTAAACGTGGTAGATAACGGAGGGGAGGGTGGTCACCAGATCCAGATCAAATTCCCGCTCCAAACGCTCCTGAATGACTTCCATGTGGAGCATTCCCAAAAAGCCGCAGCGGAAACCGAAGCCCAGAGCCGCAGAGGACTCCGGCTCAAAGCTCAAGGAGGCGTCGTTCAGCTGCAATTTTTCCAGCGCGTCCCGCAGGTCAGGGTACTTGGAGCCGTCCTCGGTGTAAATGCCGCAGTAGACCATGGACTGCACCGGCCGGTAGCCCGACAGGGGCTCCGCCGTGGGGTTCGCCGCATCGGTGATGGTGTCGCCGATCCGGGTATCGCTGACGGTCTTGATAGAGGCCGTGAAATAGCCCACCTCTCCGGCAGACAGAGAATCACAGGGTTCCAGACCCAGGGGAAGCAGGTGGCCGCATTCCACGATCTGATAGGTTGCTCCGGTGGCCATCATTTTGATGGTCTGACCGGTGCGCATCGTGCCCTCCATGATACGGAAGTAGACCACCACGCCCCGGTAGCTGTCATACTGGCTGTCGAATACCAGTGCCTTCAGCGGGGCCTTGGGATCACCCTTGGGAGCCGGGACATTGCGGACAACGTCCTCCAGCACCGCCTCGATATTGGTGCCCAGCTTGGCGGAGATCTCCGGAGCGTCCATGGCGGGCAGGCCGATGATGTCCTCCACCTCCTGCTTGGACTTCAGAGGATCTGCGGCAGGCAGGTCGATCTTGTTGAACACGGGAAGGATCTCCAGATCGTGCTCCATGGCCAGATAGGTGTTGGCTAAGGTCTGAGCCTCCACGCCCTGTGTGGAGTCCACTACCAGAACAGCGCCCTCACAGGCAGCCAGAGACCGGGAGACCTCGTAGTTGAAGTCCACATGGCCCGGCGTGTCGATGAGGTTCAGCTCATAGGTCTCGCCGTCCTGGGCCTTGTAATTCAGCTTCACGGCACGGGCCTTGATGGTGATACCCCGCTCCCGTTCCAGATCCATGTTATCCAGAAGCTGATTTTCCATCTGGCGCTGGGACACGGCGCCGCACCGTTCCAGCAGCCGGTCCGCAAGCGTGGACTTGCCGTGGTCAATGTGGGCGATGATGGAAAAGTTGCGAATATTGGATTGCTTGGTCATAGAAAAACCTCCGTAGGCAAACGTCCCAGGGGACGGAATTCTCAGGTTTCATGTGAAACGGTCAGGACTTTACGCCCGTCTGTGTGTGGAACCGATGCCAGTAGTGATCGTTCCAGAATTTATCGTAGTCGTAGTTTACCACAAACTCATGCCGGTTGGCGAGAGTTTCCCGATAATTTTTCTCAGTCAGCCGGACAGTATCGGAGCGATCTTTTCCAGTGGCCGCGCTCCCGCTTCATCGGAGTGATGAACGCAGTCGCAGCAGTCGTCCGGATGCTCATTGCGGTCCCGGTCAAACAGCCGCCCCTGAGATCAAACACCAGACTGGCTGCCAAAAGAGCACTCAGGTTCGCTCCTTGGACAGCAGACGGCAGATGCAAGCAGAGGCAGTCAGGAAGGCCATGGACCGCACATTCATTTCAGGCCGGACTGGTTCAGGCGATTGAGCTGCCCGTCCGCCGTGCTGAGGACCTGGATCATCCCCTGACTCCGGCCGGGAAAGGCGCTGTTAAGCGTCTCATGGGACATATCCGGAAAGGCAGCCTTTTCACGGGACAGCTTCGCCAGCGCACGGGCGTAATCCGTCCGGGCCAGAGATGCACCGGCGGAGGCGGCGCCGGCGGCGCAGTCCTCCTCCGGCAGAGCGAAATAAGTGGTGCTGCCTCCTGCGGCCCGGTGGAGCAGCCGGTAGAGCAGATAGATGTGGCACCCCAGGCTGTCCGCCGCGGCGTTGATGGCGTCCTTGTCTCCCAGTTTGCCCAGCAGACCGAACAGCACGCCGCTGGCGCTGGTAATGAGCTTGCCCCGCAGGGTGGCCAGCACGCTGCCCTGAAGCACATTGCCTGGCTCAGCGGCGTTGAGGATCTCTTCGGCAGTCAGCATACTGCCGTCCCGTGCCAGTGTCCGGCCCAGCATATAGTCTGCGGAAACGTGATAGTAGTCGCAAACCCTGGACACAAAGGCAAGGCCCGGCTCCCGGATGCCGTTTTCATAATGGCTCAAAAGGGCCTGAGACACCCCCAGATCCGCAGCGGCCACCCGCTGAGAAACGCCCCGCTCTTTCCGCAGCAGGGACAGAGTTCTGGAAAATTCTGTTGCCATGGATAACCCTCCGTGAAACAGCCGGGGCGCTGCCCCGGCTGAATTGATTCAATACACAGCGTATAGTTTACCAGAAACGATACTGTAAGTAAAGAGATTTTCCCAGAAAAACAGAAAAAACCGGCGCATTTTCTGCGCCGGTTTTCCGATCATTCAGATATTCCGTGTTCAAAACAGTCCCACCTGATTGGGAAGTACATCGCCGCCGATGCTGCGGAGCTGGCGGTTGTTGACCTCCAGCAGCCGGTCGGTGATGGTCATTTTCCGGAGGATGTCCCGAACGGTGCGGTCCAACTCCATACCCTCCCGGTAGTCAGCCGGGAAAATGAAATCCACCCGTCCGTCCGCCAGCAGCTTTTCCACGCCCTGCCGGTTGTTGGCCTGATAGACGGCGATGGCCTGCCCGCCGTAGGCCCGCATCATCTTCATGCAGGGCACATCGGAAAGACCGTCTCCCATATAGATCATGTTGGTAAAGGGGACCCGCTTGGAATCATCAGGCATGGAGTCATTCAGCTCCCGGTCTCTGGAAACGTCCAGAATGCCCTTGTTGATGCGGTAGACAAACTGGGTCTTGTTGGTAAAGTTGACGTCCAGCTTGGGCCAGCAGGCGTCGCCATTTTCATTGTAATAAAACTCGCAGGCGTAGATCTCCCGGAATTCCTGAGCGATCCCGCTGCCCTCGATGATCTCCCGGAGGCCGGAGGAAATGACATAGTGCTCCACCTGAACGCCCAGACTCTCCCCAAAGGCGTTGATCCGGGCAAACCACTCCCGGACGCCGGGGAACAGTTGGATGGACTCACCGCAGCGCTTCAGAAAGGTCCGGTCCAGCTTGATATTCTGCGCGGCGCACTCCTGGATCATGGTATACATATAGGCCAGCAGGCCGTCCATCCGGTTTTCCCAGCCAAAGGCGTTGGCCCTGCCCCAGAATTCTGCCGGGGTATACCCAAGGGAGGGAATAAAGGCGTAGTCCTCCATATCCGTGGTGCACAGTGTCTTGTCGAAGTCATACAGGAAGGCGATGATCGGCGCTTGCGTTTCCATATAGCTACCTCCTGAAAGAGCAAAAAGCGGCCTTACAGGCCGCTTTTTGTCAAGTATTGTAATTACGGCCGAATTTCAGTTCGTCCAGATTGATCTGGCGTGTGCTGGAAAGGTCGGGAAAATCCCCAAAGGGATCGCTGGTGTCAGCGGCGGGATCCGTCGCTTCGGCAACAGGCTCAGACGCTTCCGTCTGGGTCTCCGCCGCGTCGCCGTCCTCCTCCGGCGCTGCTTCGTTGAACGCGGCCATGACGCTGTCCTCGATCTCCTGAACGGAGTCCTCCGGTTTGGCTTCCTCCTGAGGCAGCTCCACCGGGGCCTGAGGCAGCTCATTCAAAAGCTGGATCTCCTTATCGCACACAGCTCGGACGGCAGCAGAGAACTTCTCCAGTTCCTCCTTGCCTTTCCGCAGACGTTCCTCCGCGGCGGCAGCCTCGTTTTTCAGGCAGTTGATCTTCAGCTTGGCGTCGATCTCCGCCTGCGTCATCAGCTGATCCCGCTTCTGTTCGGCTTCCTTCACGATGGAATCCGCCATCCGCTGAGCGGTGAGCAGAGTAGCCCGCATGGAATCCTCGGTGGCGCGGTATTCCTCCACCTTCTCCACCAGGACCTTCAATTTTGCTTTCAGCGCCGCGTTTTCTTTGTAGAGAGCGGTATAATCGTCAGTCAGCTCATCCAGAAATTCGTCCACCATGGCCATGTTGTAGCCACCAAAGGACGCCTTGGCAAAGGAATGGGTCGAAACCTCCTGGGGTGTCAGCATATCCAATATCCTCCCTGCTTAGAAATATAAGCCGTTGCTTTCCAGCTCGTCGATGAGATCGCCCTCCAGCTCCACGTGGTAAGGCGTGATGATGTAGGTGTTTGCGGCAACCTTTTTGATCTTGCCCTCGCCGGCATAAGCCACGCCGGAAAGGAAGTCGATGAGCCGCCGGGCCACATCCTTGTTGGTGGATTCCAGATTCAGCACCACCGTCCGCTTGTCCTTCAATTGATCGGCGATCTCCGAGGCGTTCTCAAAGCGGTCCGGCTTCACCAGCACCACCTTCAGCTGCGTGGTGGCATGGATGTTTACCACCTTGTTCCGGCGATCCTCCGCTTTGTTGCGGCGGTCATCGAAGGAGCGCTCACGGGGTTCCTCGAAATCCTCATATTCCTCATCCTCGTCATCATAGGGATGGGTCAGCTTCTTCAGCTCGTCCAAAATACCCATAAGCCAAAACCTCCTGCAATCAAGTGGGATAATACCGGGCGCCGAAAATCGCGGTGCCCACTCGGACCATGGTGGCGCCATTTCGGATAGCATCCTCAAAATCGCCGCTCATGCCCATAGAAAGGCACTTTAATTTATTATGGAACAATTTCTCGTTGATGTCAACATAAAGTGCCCGGACTTCCTGAAAATAGCGGATATTGGTGTCCCGGTCGCTGTCTGCGGGGGGGATCGTCATCAATCCCCGGACCCGGACATGGGACATGGCCTGAGCTGCTCTGGCGGCGTCCTCCAACTGCGCGGGGGCAAAGCCGCTCTTGGCCTCCTCGCCGCCGATGTTCACCTCCAGAAGAATGTCCTGAACGATGTCCTGCTTTTCCGCCTCTTTTTCAACGGCTTCCAACAAAGGGAGAGACCCTACGGATTGGATCAGGGCTGCCTTGCCCACCACCTGCTTGACCTTGTTCCGCTGAAGATGGCCGATGAAGTGGAGCGGCGCGCCGTCGTAGGCGTTCTGGCTCAGCTTCTCCGTCATCTCCTGGACCCGGTTTTCGCCCAACACGTCGATCCCGGCGGCGATGGCCTCCCGGCAGGCGGCGGCATCATTCATCTTGCTGGCGCCTACCAGCGTGATCTCCTTGGGGTCCCGGCCGCATTCTCCGCAGGCGGCGGCGATCCGCTGACGGACCTCCTGAATATTTGTCTGAATGGACATAGAACAGCCCTCTCTTTCTTTATGAAACAACTTTTCCGTCATACAGATCCCGTGCGGCAACGATGATCTCGTCACCGGGCCGCAGCCGCAGCTTCTCCGTGGAGCCGGTAGACCGGACCACGGCGTAATCGTCACCTGTGAGCAGCACCTCTACCGGCTTGAACCGGGCCTTTGCGCCGGAGACGCAGTAAATGCCTGTGACATTGACCTCCTTGCTGGTGGTCTCCTCGGTCTCCGGGTCCTTTTCCGTAACGGTCTGGGTGGCCACACGCAGCGCAGCCAAGGGGACCCGGATCCCATCGGTGGTATCCAGAATGATCTCGGCGCTTTGGCGGCGCAGAAGCGTCAGCTCCTGCAAATATGTATTCCCCTGGAAAGTCACCACACAGCGGCCGTTTTCCTCCGCCCCCACGGACAAAAGCGTGACCGACAGGTCCCGGTCCACATATTTGGTAAACCGGAGGGACAGGCTCTCTCCGGCCCCCAAACGATTCTGGCGGGTCTGAAGGGTCTGGGCCTCCTGCGCGGAGACCACGCCCACATAATACCAGTTGTCCCCCAGGATCAGCTTTCCTGTGTTGGCGGGGATCTCGGCAGGAGACAGCTTATTCAGGGTGCCGGGAGTCAGTGCGGACAGCCCCTCCGGTGTCAGAACGGATTCGTAGCCGTCCACCACGGCGGAAAACAAACCGGACCGGGGAGACCGGATGGTCTTTACAGAGTTAGCGGCCTGAGACCGCAGGCTTTTTAGCTGATTTTTCAGTTCCTGCAACTGTCCGCTGAGGTCCTCGGTGCCGGAATAGGTATAGTCCCGCTTGAGGACCAGAGATCGCAGCTCCTGCCCCCGGCTCTCCGCCGCGTCCAGCCGTCCCGCCGCCACGGCGGTCCGGTAATCCAGCAGGGACCGGGCGATCTGGCTGTCCAGCTTCAGCGTGACTTCCGCGCCCAGCATGGATTCCTGGGCGTATTCCAATTGCTCGATGCGGTTATTCAGCGTTTCGATCTCGTTCTGCCGGTCCAGCGATGTCTGGTCGGCGTAGATGGTGGCCACGGCCCCGCCGGTGCCGACCCGCTCGCCCTCGCTTTTCCGCAGCCGCATGAGGCCGCCGGCATCGCCGGTGAGCACCTGCTCCTGCCGGACCACATAGCCGCTGATGTCCACCGTATCCTCCACCTGATAGGTGTAGGCAAGGGTAGTGGAAAAGGGATCACTCACGTAGCCATAGATCTGATAGCCAAAATAGGCCAGCACCAGAAGGGTGATGACCAGCGTGAGCAGCTTGCTTACAAAGGATGATCGATTCATGTACGCCTCGTATCGTTACAGGGCAGCTTCCTCCTCACTTTCCCGCAGGGCCACCGGACGAAGGGGGACCACTGTGGAAATGGCGTGCTTGTAGATCACCTGCTGCCTGCCGTCGCTTTCCAGCACCACCACGAAGGGATCGTAGCCGGTAACGGTGCCCCGCATCTGGAACCCGTTCATCAAAAACACGGTGACGGGCAGCCGCTCCTGTCGAAGACGCAAGAGGAAGAGATCCTGTAAATTGATTTTTTTCTGCATAGTATTCCGCTCCTTCTTTATTTGGGAGCGGCTGTGCCAGCGGCACGCTGTCTCTGTCGGTCGATGACCGCCGCCCCTGGGCTTATCCTAAGCCAGAAGCGGTCAAAATTTCTGTCGAAATCTGGAGGGCACGGGCAAAATCACGGCCTTTTTCCCAATAGATCCAGTGAATAGCCGGATTCCGCCGCAGCCAGGTGAGCTGGCGCTTGGCATACTGCCGGGAGCGGAGCTTGACCAGCTCCAGCGCCTCCTGCTCTGTAAGGGTCCCGTCCAGAACACCCAAAAACTCCTTGTAGCCGATGGCCTGCATAGCGGTGGCATTCCGGGGCAGACCCATGGCCAGCAAAGTTTGGACTTCTTCTAAAAGGCCCTCCTCCGCCATCTTGTCCACACGGCGGTCAATGAGAGCCTTCATGTCGGCCCGGTCCGCGAATTGCAAACCGATCCATACCGCGTCGTACCGGGGAGGCAGTTGGCGGGTGGCAGCATTGTGGGCGGAGATGGTCTCGCCCGTTTCCAGATAGACCTCCAGTGCCCGGAGAATACGCTTGGTGTCGGCGGGATGGAGCCGTGCGGCGCTTTCCGGGTCCACCTGCCGCAGCTCCGCCAACAAAGGCTCGATGCCGTCCCGGTCAAACCGGGCCTCCAGTTCCCGGCGCACCTCTCCGCCGGCGTGTCCGCCGGCAAAGCCGTGTCCCCGGATCAGGGCGTCCATCCACAGTCCGGTGCCGCCTACCAGAATGGGCAGCTTTCCCCGGGAAAGGATGTCATCCACGATGGGCGTGGCCTTCGCCGCGTATTCCGCGGCGCTCCACTGTTCGCTGGGCTCCGCCACGGCGATCATGTGGTGGGGGACCCCCTGCATTTCCGTCTCCGTAGGAGCGGCGGTACCAACGGTCATGCCCCGGTAGATCTGCATGGAGTCGGCGGAGACTACCTCTCCGTGAAAGCGCTGGGCCAGCAGAACGCCCAGTGTGGTTTTGCCGCAGGCGGTGGGGCCTGCGACGCAGACGATCTTCGGTGTCACACGCCGTCTCCTTTCCGATGTGTCAAACGCAGGGTCAAATGTTCTCAGCGGTGATAGAGCCGCTTAGTCTCATATTTTGGCTCACAGCTCACCCGGACGCCCAGACGCTTGAAGATTTTCAGATCCTCCTCGCTGATGATGACAGAGAAGTGGGCCTCACTGTCCCGGAGACCGGGCAGCTGCCGCTTGGCAAGGTCCGCCAGCGGGTTGGTCAGGGCGGAGATCGCCAGGGTCATCAGCACCTCATCGGTGTGGAGCCGGGGGTTACGGTGATCCAAATAGGTGGTTTTCAGATGGCAGACAGGCTCTAAGACCTGCTTGGAGATCAATTCAAACTGATCGTCGATATTTCCCAAAGCCTTCAGAGCATTCAGCAGCAGCGCCGCCGCAGCCCCCAAAGTACCAGAGGTCTTGCCGGTAATGACCCGGCCATCCGGCAGCACCATGGCGCCGGCGGGAGCGCCGGTGGCTTCCGCCTTGTCCAGCGCCGCTGCCACGGCGGGGCAGATCTCCGGCGTCACGCCGGCCTGCTGCATCACCAGCTCCAGCTTGCGGACAGTCTCCTCCGCCCCCTTACCCTGGACCAGTTCGGTTTTCGCGGTGTAATACCGCCGCAGGATCTCCATACGGGAGGCGGCGCGGCACACCTCATCATCCACGATGCAGTTGCCCACCATGTTCACACCCATGTCCGTGGGGGACTTATAGGGGGACTTGCCCTGGATCTTCTCAAAAATGGCGTTCAGCACAGGGAAGATCTCCACATCCCGGTTGTAATTGACGGTGGTAATGCCGTAGGCCTCCAGATGGAAGGGGTCGATCATGTTCACATCGTCCAGATCGGCGGTGGCCGCTTCATAGGCCAGATTCACAGGATGCTTCAGGGGCAGGTTCCAGATGGGGAAGGTCTCAAACTTGGCATAGCCGGCATCGATGCCCCGCTTATGATCGTGATACAACTGGCTCAGGCAGGTGGCCATCTTGCCGCTGCCGGGGCCGGGAGCCGTCACCACGATGAGGGAATGGCTGGTCTCGATGTAGTCGTTTTTACCCAGGCCCTCATCGCTGACGATATGGGCCACATCGGAGGGATATCCGGCGATGGGATAGTGCCGGTAGCAGCGGATGCCCAGCTTTTCCAGCCGGTGAAGGAACGCATTCGCCGCGTCCTGTCCATTGTAGCGGGTCAGCACCACACTGCCCACATACAATCCCATGTCCCGGAAAATATCGATGAGCCGGAGGACGTCCTCATCATAGGTGATGCCCAGATCCCCCCGCATTTTATTCTTCTCAATGTCCCCGGCGTTGATGGCGATGACGATCTCCACATCATCCTTCAACTGCTGAAGCATCCGGATCTTGCTATCCGGTTCAAAGCCCGGCAGTACCCGGGAGGCATGATAGTCGTCAAACAGCTTCCCGCCGAATTCCAGATACAGCTTCCCGCCGAACTGGTGGATCCGCTTTTTGATCTGTTCAGACTGCGTAGTGAGATATTTTTGATTGTCGAACCCAATGGCTCCCATGATAAACGCCCCTTATCTTTTGTTTTTAAACATACAAATAAAAGTATAGCACAGGCCGTCGGTTTTGGAAAGATGCCGGGGAAGAAAAGGTAAAAAAATCCGCAGACAGACCAAAGCCGCCGGACGGAGCCGTATTTGTGCAGTTTACCGTTTGACAGGGGGGCAGCCCCGTGATACACTCAGTTTCATATTGTGAGATTTTTTAATGTTTTTCTTGCGTTTACATGAATTTATGGTAGGATAAACTTGATATTTTATCGTCTTGAACGGAGGGACCGCCATGAGCGAGCTGAAACTGCCCGAACTGTTCGGCAGCAGAGTATTCAATGAGGAAACCATGAAGGAGCGGCTGTCCGGCGCCTGCTATCAGGCGTGGAAGCGCTGCGTCACCGATGGAGCATCTCTGGAATTGGCTGCCGCCAACGAGATCGCCGGGGCCATGAAGACCTGGGCGGTGGAGCGGGGCTGCACCCACTATACCCACTGGTTCCAGCCGATGACCGGCTTCACGGCGGAAAAGCATGACAGCTTTATCGCTCCCAGCGACCACGGCCGGGTCATTCTGGAGTTTTCCGGCAAGAATCTGGTCCGGGGCGAGGCGGACGCCTCCTCTTTCCCCTCCGGCGGCCTGCGGGCCACCTTTGAGGCCCGCGGCTACACCGCCTGGGACCCCTCCTCCTTTGCATTTATCAAGGAGGGCACCCTCTGCATCCCCACCATCCTGTGCTCCTACGGCGGTCACGCGCTGGACAAAAAGACGCCGCTGCTGCGGTCCATGGAGGACGTGAGCCGTCAGGCCATCCGTATCCTGCGGCTGTTCGGAGACACGGAAAGCCGCCGGGTCATTCCCTGTGTCGGCCCGGAGCAGGAGTACTTCCTGGTGGATAAGAAGATGTACAACCAGCGGGAGGACCTGCGGATGACCGGCCGCACCCTCTTCGGCGCCAAGCCTCCCCGCGGTCAGGAGCTGGATGACCACTATTACGGCGCCATCCGTCCCCGGGTAGCAGCCTACATGAAGGACCTGGACGAAAACCTCTGGGCCTTGGGTATTTACAGCAAGACCAAGCACAACGAAGCGGCCCCCGCCCAGCACGAAATGGCCCCCGTCTATACAGACGCCAACACAGCCTGCGACCACAATCAGCTCACCATGGAGGTCATGAAAAAGATCGCGGAGAAGCACGATCTGGTGTGCCTTCTGGATGAAAAGCCCTTCGCCGGCGTCAACGGCTCCGGCAAGCACGATAACTGGTCCCTGAACACCGACACAGGCAAGAACCTCTTCAAGCCCGGCAAGACTCCCAGCCAGAACGCCCAGTTCCTGCTGTTCCTGGCGGCCTTTGTCAAGGGCGTGGACGAGTATCAGGACTTCCTGCGGGCTACGGTGGCATTCCCCGGCAACGATCACCGTCTGGGCGCTTCCGAAGCACCTCCGGCAGTCCTCTCCATCTTCCTGGGTGACGAACTGGATGCCATCGTGCAGTCCATCATCCGCGGTACGGAGTTCAAGGAGGCCGGCAAGCGCACCCTCCAGATCGGCGTGGACGCCATGCCCCCCATCCCCCAGGACAACACGGACCGGAACCGCACCTCTCCCATGGCCTTCACCGGCAACAAGTTCGAGTTCCGGATGCTTGGCTCCAGCCAGTCCATCTCCGGTCCCAACATCGCTTTGAACACCATCATGGCGGAGGAATTGCAGCAGTTTGCCGACCAACTGGAAAAGTCCAAAAATTTCCAGTCGGATCTGGAAAAGCTCATCAAAAAAGTCTTTACCGACCATCAGCGGATCATCTTCAACGGCAACGGATATGATGACGCCTGGATCGCCGAGGCAGAAAAGCGGGGCCTCAGCAACCTGAAATCCGCGGCGGACGCTCTGCCGGTCTACACAGCCAAGAAAAACGTGGACCTCTTCGTCAAGCATGGGATCTACACGAAAGAGGAGATCAACGCCCGTGCGGAGATCCACATCGAGAACTACACCACAGTCCTGACCATCGAGGCCCGGACCATGGCGGATATGCTGCGGCGGCAGATCCTGCCCGCCGTATCCGCTGTGACGGCGGAGCTGTGCGAGCGGGGCTGGAAGAAGGAGCAGATGGGCGTCAGCCACAAGGCGGATGACGCCGTGGCCCGTGAAATGGGCCAACTGACGGATAAGCTCTATGCTGCCACGGAAAAAATGGAGCGGGACCTCAGCAAGATCCCGGCAGACGCTAAGAAGGCCATGGCTTACAGCCACGATCACCTGATCCCGGACATGGAAAAGGCCCGTGAACTGGCGGACCGGCTGGAGGAACTGACCCCCGCCGAGCGGTGGCCCTTCCCGGTATACAGCGACCTGCTGTTCTCTGTGTAACATCAGGATCGACGCAAAAACAGCAAGAAACGACCCCCTGCGGAATGGACGCATCCATTTCGCAGGGGGTTCTCGCTTTTATTCTGTGTCAGATGCCTTTTCTGTGAAGCGCGTAGGAATAGATGGCAGGGATCAGAACCATCACCGCCAGCAGCGCCCCAAACAGCCAGCCGCTCCACAGCCGCAGCAGGGAGAGGGGGATCATCACAAGGCCGCACAGCACCCACAGAAAGCCGCTCAACCGGTGGGTCCGGGTCCAATTTTCCTCGCTTTGCAGCGTCCACGGCAGCTTGATACCCACGGTGCGATTCTGCCGGATCTTTGGCAGGTAGTTACCAAGGATCAGAAACAGCAGGCCCATGAACACCGGTACCACGGTGCTGATGTGCATCTCATAGCCCAGCCCTGT
>SAMEA104315439__coassemble_474_pt1 | contig 16057 bp, 12 predicted proteins | sample SAMEA104315439__metabat2_high_PE_013 | metagenome-assembled genome bin SAMEA104315439 (sample SAMEA104315439) | gut metagenome | biome: Monkey gut; feature: monkey-associated habitat; material: faeces | place: China | collected 2013 | reverse complement strand
TTTGTTACCGTGGGGAAGCAGACGCGTGCGGGACGGAGGTGGTTTTCTCTTTCTCTTCCGCTTGTTAATTTTTTAACATATTGTTTTGACGCCTCCCCTTCCCTGCTGAAAGTCCAGCCGTCAATCTCCGACAAAAAATATCGGGTATCAAGTGGTATGATGAAGCTGTCCCACGTTTCGCTGCGGGATCAGGCGGATTTACAGGGTCCGTCTCATTTGGGCTTTCTGCTCTTGGCTGTCATTTACAGGGTCCGTGTCATTTGGTTCTACACTCCTTACTGCTATTTATAGGGTCCGTGTCAAGTGGGTCTGTTCTGCTGTCAGTTCATTTACAGGGTCCGTGTCATTTGAATTTCTTTTGAGAAAAGTCCGAAAATGTGTGGCTTTATATTGACAGTTCTATGGAAGCCACGCTATAATGAGAACGTAAAAAACAGCAAAAACGGGGGGTAAACCTCCCGAAACACGCAAAACGGAGGGGTTTTATGTCTCTGATCCTGACAACCGCCATCGAAAAGGGCGGTACCGGCAAAACAACCACAGTCGTCAATCTGGCAGCTCTGATGGCCGCCGAGGGAAAACGGGTCCTGGTGGTGGATATGGACCAGCAGGCCAACACCACTTATATGCTGACCCAGCACAAGAAGGCTGAGAACTTCTATAAGGGTCACGGCCTGGTGAATATGTTCATGAACTTTGACCTGGGCGGGATGGATCTGGCTCCCTACATCCACCCCACCAACGTGGAGGGCGTTCATATCATCCCCAGCACCGCCCAGACGCCCCGGGCCGTTCACCAGCTGGATCTGCTGGCGGACGAGTATAAGATGAAGAACTACACCTTCCTGATCCACTGTCTGGCCAATATCAACGATGATTATGATTACATCGTCATCGACACGCCTCCCGCCCGGGACAACCTCACCATGAGCGCCCTGTTCTGCGCCGATGAGGTTTTGATCCCTGTCCGGTGCGACAACTTCTCTTTGGAGGGTTTTGAGACCACGCTGGCCATGATTTTGGATCTGGAGACCCGGGAAGATGTCAAAATCGACATTTTGGGTGTAGTTTTGACTCAGGTGGAGCGAACGGCTGCCGTCAATCTGGTGCGGCAGATGTTCGAGGAAAACCCGGAATACGCTTCTGTTCTCTTCAAAACCGGCATCCGCAAGGGCAGTGCCGTGCCGGAAAGCACCATCGCCGCCGTACCGGTGGTGCTCTACTCCAAGAAATCCAATCCTTCCGCAGACTACATGCAGCTCTGGAATGAGATCAAACAGCGTCTGGCAAAAAAGGAGGCTGACGAATAATGGGTAAGCTCGACAAGCTGAAAAGCCAAATTCCCCAGGGTTCCCAGGAATTATCGACCAAAAATCACCTGGCAAAAACGGAGATCGCCATGTCTTTTCAGAACGAAGGCACGGAATTGACCCGGATCCTCCTGCGAAACATTGAATTTAACCCCCATAACCTCTGGTCCTGCAACGATGATGACGAGAGCATCCAGCAGTTGGCAGACGCCATCGAGCGCAATGGCCTGCTGCACAACATCGTGGTCAGTCAGCGGGAGGATGGCACCTTTATGCTGCTTTCCGGTGAACGCCGGGTAAAAGCTCTGCGTTTGCTGCAAAAGCGGGAGCAGGAAAGCGATCCCACCGGCCAGAAGGCCCATAAATGGGATCGGGTACAGGCCCAGACCTACACCGGACTGGACGAGCTGTCCGAGCTGATCATTCTGGACGAGGCAAATATCATGGTTCGGGGTCTTTCCGGTGACGCAAAGACCATTCAGGCCTGTATTTCCCGGTATTTGGACAATTTGCAGGCGAAATTCCAGGTGGATCGCCGGGCTGCCGAGGCGTATTTCAAGTCCCGCACCCAGATGACGGACTCCACGGTCCAGCGTTACACCCAGTTTGACAAGTCCTTGATCGACGATGTGAAGGAATTCTTCCAAAATGGAACCATTTCTCACGCGCAGGCCCTGTCTCTCTGCCCGTTGGAGCCAAGCGAGCAGGTCCTCTATGTAAACGCCATCAATAAGGCCATTCAGATGTCCAACGGGGACAAGGCTCTGGAACATACCTATGTCACCCGGATCACGGACCGGGCTGCCCAGGCCGCCCGCATGACCAACGGCCGGGAAGCGGAGCTGGCCCGGCTGGAAGAGGCCATTATTCCGCCGGTCCACACCAAGCCCACCGGAGATGTGGCAGTCCGCACCCAAAAGGCCACGCTGATCCGGAAGTATGATAAGGTCACATTTGACCTCTCTAAAATCACCGCCAGCAAGCGGCGGCTGAATTCTCTGCGGAAAATGGACGCTGCCGATGGGGACGGTTCCATTGTCGAAAGTCTGGATAAACTGGCTAAGGAGGCCGCGGAGCTGGCCGCTCTCCTGCGGAACGGACAGTAATGGCCCGTCCAAAAGGCCCGGAACAGCGTGTCCCCGTAAAAATGCGGGTAAACATCGGTCTGATGGACCGATTGCAGCAGTTGGCGGCGGAAAACCGGTATTCCGTCCCGAAAATGCTGACAGTGATCATGGAGGAGACCCTGGCAGACCTGCCTGCGGACTACGAGCTGCACGAAATGGCCGAGGTCTACACGCTGACCAAGAATCACGCCGTCAATCTCAGCTCCAATCGGATGAATGTGTATCTGCTGCCGGGGACTCAGGAGGCCATGCTGGAGCTGGCTCGCCGGTTGAATGCAAGCATCGGCGCCGTCCGCACCAGTTTTGTGCTGGATTATCTGGATCTGCGGGGGCTGCTGTAAACTGAACAGGGAATCCGAATATCCCGAAGGGGTGCCTGATCTGGGCGCTCCTTCGGTTTTTTGGGTCCCAATTCCGCTCTATCCTTCCGTCCGCCTTCTGATCTTCACGGAAGCACGAGGGGAAGATCACAGCAGCTGCAAAAGCGAGCGGGCTGCATTTTCTCCGTTCAGTATTTATTTTGTCTCAGTTCGACTTTGTTTTTCAAAAGGTGCCAAAGCTTTGCACCTTCAAAGGTTCAGAAGATCATAGGAATACAAAAAAAATTGGTTGATTTTTGGGATATCTTGCGCATATTATAGGAATCGAACCATTGGAAATAAAAAGTGGTTTGGCTCGGAAGTTTTCTTTTTCGACGTAATATTTGCTGGGCAGCAGCTTTCACGGACAGGCAAATCGGTCATCCGTCTGTCATTCCTTGCGGGAAGGGGAGAGCCGCAGGCAATCGCCTTCATTTACAGGGACCGTCTCATTTGGGATTGCCGTTTCAGACAGCGCCAACTCCGATGCACGCAAAGAAATTCTTCTTGTAAGGTCTCTGATGAGTATGTGGAGTTGTCTGATTTCCTCTGCGTAATCGTTTACTTATGACGGTCTATCATTTCCACCGGTTCCATTTTGAGCTTGTCTCTGTTTGCTTTTGTGTTTTCAAGCGGCTCCAAAGCCTTGAGCGTCAAGGATTAGAGCATGGGAACGCAAAGACGAACTTGGCATGTTTTTCTGCTGGTTCGGGTGCCTGTTTGTTTTCGTGGCAAGTTTTATGTAAACCTATTCTCACATGGCGGAATCCAACCCGCTCCCGGATGCGCCGCAGCCAGAGAGCAGGCCCTATCATCAGCTTAACCGATCTGTCGCCGTTCTAAACCGAGTTTTACAGATTTCCTGCGGCCCCATGGCTCAAATGTCGCCAGGGAAGGGGGCAGCCAACGGAGAGGTGTAAGCAGACTAACGGCGCCACGGTGCCCCCGGCTCTGCGTTCTTTTGCCTGTAAGCCCATTTTTCGGTCTGTGCGCCCATATTTTTTCCTGTTCCAGCACGTTTGCGCCAGCAGGATGCCCGGATCTGAGGGTTTTAGGCGCGGTAATCTGAGTAGGCAACGCATCGTGGGCGTGTTAGGAGCGCTGTTATTTCAGATTTTTGCGCTGGAGAATCTGTTTGCTTGCCGTAATCGAAGGAAATGGAGTCGTTTTCCTGACTGAAAGCCAGAGGAACGTATTTCCCTGTAAATAACAGAAAGCTTTTTCTTCAAGAAGCAGAATCGGCTGGGTCCCCATAGGGGACCTCAGTCGGTTTTTCTTACTTTTACAGAACTTTTTCTATTTTAGTATTTTTATTTAATAAGTATAACCCCTCCCGGTACGAGGTTTGTATCTCGTTTCTACGAGGTTTGTATCGCATATAGACGAGGGTTGTATCTCTGATTTACGAGGGCCGTATCTTTTGAAACGAGGTTTTGATCTCTCTTTCGTACAGAAATCGGATGATTTACGAGGTCAATGTCTCTATTTTGCTCTCAAAAAATGACGAAAAATGGGGAATGAAATCCAGGGGATCCATAGGCGATATGCTTGAAATTCTTTTGATTTAAGAACATTTTGACCATGAAAAAAAGACGTTGCCCGCGTATATACGAGGTTTTGATCTTTTTGAGCCTTCTATGAGCGGGTCCAGCTGATAAAAGGCCGGATCATTCACGAGGTTTTGATCTCTCTTTCGTACCGGAATCGGATGATTTACGAGGTTTGTATCTCACATTTACTTCCGGCGAGACCCGATCTGCGAGGTTTTGATCTCCGAAAAGATACCTATATATAAATGTATATACGAGGTTTTGATCTTCAACACCACAAGCTCCGAAGGTTCTATTCGCGAGGTTTTGATCTCTCCGCAGGCGGAGCGCAGAGATCTGATTCACGAGGTTTGTATCTCGTTTCGGAGGCGCGTGACCGAAAATCGAGATCAAAACCTCGTAAATGCGGCACCATTGGGAATGGCGGGCAGAGGGACTAAATTTGATCTTCTTTCATAGAAAAGTAACAAGATATTGGGATCCAGATTAGGCGCTTTCTACGAAAATGGTCAGATTTTGTGCAAAAAGTGAGTGCTGGATGCTTGGGAAATTGGCCAAAATTCAAGAAATATGATGAAAAGGAAAAGTACTTTACACGGTTTGCCGGTCAAAAGAAATAAAAGGATCGGAGGGCGGGGATTTGTCGGCAGCGAGATCAAAACCTCGTAAATGAGGGGGCGTTGTGACATTGGCCTCGTAAATGCCCTGCGGCGGGAGGTGGCAGAGATCAAAACCTCGTATATCGCCGAAACGAGATCAAGACCTCGTATATGGAAATGGCATCGCATACGGCGCAGAGATCAAAACCTCGTATATCGAGACAGGGCGCGGCAAGGGCCCGCCGGATGTCAAAGGGATAGAAGCGGACGCGTGCAACGGAATCTCACAAACTTCGAAAAATGAGGTTGACACTTTTTCGTAAATAGAATATGATAATAAATGAATTTGCAGAAAGCCGCACAGAGGAGAAGAACATGGAAGAAACACAGATCCAGATCCCGGATGTAAATGCTGGCGCTCAGGAGCGGGACAATTATACGCTGATCCAGGAAACGCCGGAGGACGATCTGCCCAGGGAAAACGGCATTGCCATCCGTTACAGCAAGGACTTCAACATCGTGCAGGCCAACGAGCTGCTGCGGAGCAAGCAGTCCGATCTGACGCTGATGGAATCCAAGCTGATCCGCCTGGCGGTCTCCCAGATCATGAAGGGGGACAAGGACCTGCGGACCTACAAGGTCAATGTCTCGCAGCTGGCGGAATTTCTGGATGTGCCCAAGACCAATGTCTACCGCTCCATGCAGGACATCAACATCAGCCTTATGCAGCGGGTCATCTTCATTCGGGACAAGGAAGTGCCCGATAAGAAGGGCAAGCCCAACTACAAGATCCTCCACTGGCTCAGCAGCGTGGAGTACAAGGACGGCACTTTGACCTACCGCCTCAGCGACGAGCTGAAGCCGTACCTCATCGGCCTGAGCGAAATGTTCACCCTCTATTCCTACGACAGCATCATCAAGCTGCCTACCAACTATTCCATCCGCCTCTTTGAGCTGCTGACAAGCTGGGTGAATATCATCATCAAGGGAGAGAACACCCCGGCCTTCCCGGATATCTCCACCGATCCGGACGAGATCGTGCTGGCCATCGACTACCTGCGGGATTTCTTCGACTGCAACGATAAGTACAAGAGCGCCGGTGACTTTGTGCGCAACGTCATCGAGGTGAATCTGGGCTTTATCAACCAGTATACGAACCTGAAGGTCTCCTTCCGCAAGCATAAGAAGGGCCGCTCCATCTCCCATGTGATCTTCAAATACGAGAACACCTGGAACAACGATCCCAAGGCGGAGGAGCACAACAATCAGATGCTGGATACCATCCGCAGCATCAAAAACGGCGAGCCTGCCCAGTTTGAAACGGACAAAGAGGTCATCACTTTTTAAATAGGAGCAAAATCATCATCGACTGAAAACAAGTCCGGGAACGAACCTCGTTCCCGGACTTGTTGTGTTGGAAATGCGTTTCGCTCCGCTGAGAAGCGCCGCTCTCACAGCGCTTCAAAATGATACCGGGGCTTGCCGAGGCTCTTTTTGCCGTACTCGATGGCCTCTGCGGGACAGTAGCAGATGCAGGCCATGCAGTGGGTGCAGTCCTGCCCCCAGACGGGCCTGCCGTTTTGCAGGGCGATGTTGTTGGTGGGGCAGCGCCGGACGCACTGGCCGCAGCCGGTGCAGGCGTCCCCAACGGTGAAGGCGCTTGCTTTTACAAAGCAGGAATAGAAGATGGGATTCACCGGCCCGCTCATGAAGCGGTCATAGAAGGTCCTCCGGGGCGGAGGAAAGGCCCGGTTTTCCCGGACGGCGGCGATCGCGCTGTCTATGTCCGGCTCCGCCCTGGCCGCGATCTGCCGGGCTTCCTCCGCCTGGGGGGCGTTGAACATGGCGATGTAGTTCTCCGGCATGACGATCTGCGCCGTGCCCATGCAGGCGAGGCCCTTCGCCTGGCAGAGACGGCGGTTGTACCGGTCGGCATCGCCGATCTCGCTGCCGCAGGTCATGACGAACCACGCCCGCTTCGCTCCGGTCAGCTTCGTGTGCAGCAGCCAGTCCTCCGCGATGCGGGGGATCCGCCAGGCGTAGGTGGGCGTGACGATCACCAGCCGCTCCCCGGTCTCCACCGGGGCGGTGTCTCCGGCCTTGATACGGTCGTTCAGGCACAGCAGCGGCTCGCCCAGCCCGTCGGCAATGCGCCGGGCCGCGTAGCCGCTGTTCCCGGTGCCGGAAAAGTAAAGAATCATATCAAAATCCCCTCGCAATGGTCGATCTCGTGCTGGATGATCTCCGCCGTCCAGCCGGTGAAGGTTTTCAGCCGGGTCTGGAATTGCTCGTTCTGCCACTGGACCTTGACGGTCTGAAACCGTTTCGCTTTCCGGACGCCGGTGAGGGAGAGGCAGCCCTCCTGGGCCTCATACGGCCCGGACTGCCGGACGATGACGGGATTGAACATCACCATGTACGTCCCCTCGTTGTCAAAGGCGATGATGCGCTTACAAACGCCGATCATGTTGGCCGCCATGCCCACGCAGCCGTCCTTATGGGCGGTCAGGGTGTCCAGCAGGTCCTGGGCCGTGGCCAGATCGTCCGCCGTGGCGGGAGCGGCCTTCTGGACGAGAAACGTCTCGTCCTTGCAGATCTCACGAATCATACTGTTCCTCCCGGAAGCTTTTTTCTGTATTGTATCAGCCAAAGGAAAAACGCGCAAGTGCTCTCACTTGCGCGTTTTTTGCTTGGGGATCAGTCACACATGCCGTTGTGGATCACCTTGCCGATGTTCCACAGGTGGGCAGCCTGCCGGGCGGCCTCCAGCCGCTCCTCCGGCGTCTTGTAGCTGACGTGGGCGGTCTCCGTGCCGCAGTTCAGGCAGCACGCATACATGCACCAGCCCTGCTCGTCCTCAATATAACCGGCGCCGCGGCATACGGGGCAGTCCTCCAGTTCGATCTCGTTGATGGGATCCATGGTCATCTCTCCTTCGTTTTGTTTTTTCAACGGGAATAGTATACCACGCTCCGCCCCGTCTGGCAATGAAAATCGTTGGAGCTGCCAAACTTCCCCCCCGGAGAAGGAGGGAGGCAGAAACCAAAATATAGAAAAACAGGGAAAGTCAATCGGGCAAGATGGAAAGTTTTTCCAAAACCCTTGACAAACCGTGCGATATTCATATATATAATTGTTAAGGAATTATCACTGTTAGCGATTACACAGCGACCGGACAGACTTGCCGCAAAGCCCGGAAATATGTATGTATAACAGCGGTGGGGGTGTTTTGAACCGCTGGTTGTCAAGAGAACAAAAAAATATGAGATTTTCCCGGCCAACAGCCAAGTGCTGTTGACTGCTTTTTTGCGGGGCGGTATGGGCGATTTTACGAAAGGAAAACGGCTTTTCGCCGGGTTTCGTAAAATCCCTCCCGAAGTTCAAAAAATTCTTGCACCGCACGCCGGTGCACGGTGTATCGTGTTTCCGCGAAAAAGAGCCGAATACAAGTGGATGCTGACCGGCGGCCGCTCCGGAGACATTTCATGTCGAAAAAAGGACGTTTCGTGCAGACGGCTCCGCAAGGCGCGGAAATATGCTACACTAAATGTATATAGCTGGAAAACTGTCCGGGGACGCCCCTGGACCCGTAGGGAGTTTTTAACGAATTATCACCGACCGGGCAAACTTGCCGCAAGGCGCGGAAATATGTATAACAACTAAATTGAGTGGTCCAGCTGTTAGGCCAGTTGCGTATATGATTTGAAAAGATCACCATATTGTAGCTGGTTTTTATCTTTGATTTGAGCGGAAGGGAGGGAGCTCTGTTCCATGGCCATTCAGAAAAAACAACCGAATAGAGGGGGACGCTTCCGCCGCTGGGTGGCTCTGACGCTTGCGCTGTGTTTGCTGTCGGCATTGACGCCGCGGGACTTCGGCGGTGTGGCAAAGGCGGCTGGGACCGTCTCCGTCACCTGCTATGCCGCGGTGGACGGAGCGTGGAAAGAGGCCACCACGCTGACGACGGACAAAAGCATCAAGTACGCCCAGTGGAACACAGGGACCTGGCCAAGATATTACCTGACCGCGTCAGAGGCAGAGGCGGCCTATGCTTCCTTCGGCTTCAAGGCCGCCGGGCTGAGCGCGGATGCCCGGGTCTTTCCCAATACAGACGGCAAGGACGACGCCGACAAGATCTGGGCGGACGTGCCGCTCAAGCCGGATTCCTCCGAAGGCGCGGGGGGCTATCTGATCCCGCTGTGCTACAATAAGAGCTTCTCATCGAACCCCATTCACCTTTACTATCTCCCCAATAACAAAACAGGCAATCCGTCTTACTTCATCACAAGCGCGGATCGGGACAACGGGCAGATTTTGGCGGAGAACATGTTCTATTCGACCGTGCTTCAGGACCCGGAGAGCATTTATACGCCGGCGCACGGCCCGCTGCCTGACAGCGTAAAGTATATTTTCCACAGCGGCGGAACGCTTACGCTGCCGCTGGTCCGGGGGATCGCCTGGAAGGTCACTGATCAAGCCACCGGGACAGAATACGTCCCCACGGCTGCGGCGGAGAACGTCACGGATATGACCGTGACCTATACTTACGGGGCGATCACAGGGCCGGTGTTCGTTCAGCCGGTCAAAGTGGACCTGACCGTGACCTACAACGCGGCAACTTTAACGGAAAACCTGGTACCAAGTATTTCTACGAGGTCAGCCTGCTGGAGACCCTCTCGCCGTACAGCATTGAAGAAATGACCGATGCGCACTGGGATCTCACACTGTTTACCTGTACCTACGGCGGAAAAAGCCGTGTCACTGTCCGCTGTACAAGGGCGGATGGGATCGTCGAAGTGCCTGTTGAGCCAACGGATGCCGGGAATTGAACACAAGCCCGGACAGTGAAGCATAACAGATGACTGCCGGCGCGGAGGACGCTTTCTAAAAGCGATCCGGCTGTTCCTTGAAGAATTGCCGCGCGGCTTCGGCTGCGGCGAAAACGCGGTGCATGATCTTACGGCGAGGTGAGTGGACATGGCAAAGAAAATGAAGCTGACCGCACTGGTCTCCCTGTGCGGGACGGTCATTCTGACCGTTTTATACGAAAAAACCGCTTACGGGCTGGCGCTTTCACTTGCCATTACCTTTGGAACGGCTTCCTACCACCTCATCATGCGGCTGCTGGTGGGATGCGCGTTTCAGGCAGTGATGCAGGATCATGCGGATCTCCGCAAACGCTGGTACCGGGTCGGCAAGCGGGAAATGGCGGTCTATGAAGCGCTGAGGGTCAAGCGGTGGAAGCGTAAAATGCCCACCTATGACAACGCGCTGTTTGATCCGCGCCTGCATACATGGGCCGAGATCGCCCAGGCTATGTGCCAGGCGGAGCTGGTCCATGAAACGATCGTGCCGCTCAGCTTTCTGCCCATTGCGGCGGGGATCTGGTTTGGCGCATACCCGGTATTTGTCGCGACTTCCCTTTTGTCCGCCGGATTTGACCTGCTGTTTGTGATGATGCAGCGATATAACCGCCAGCGGATCATGGTGCTGCTGGGACGCCAGCGCACCGCCACGCGGACTACAAAATAAAAGCTCATGCCCTCCCGCTGTATACATCGGGAGGGCATGATTTTTTTATGACATGAAGAAGGAGCGGTCCCTGCGGGGGGTTACAGGGACCGACTCATGCGGCTTTTTACAGCACCAGCGCTTCCTTTAACACCCGGAGGGAGGTCAGGTGGCCCTCCAGCATGGGCATGGTCAGGTCCTCCATTTCCAGAGATACGTCGCCGTCGTAGCCCGCCATCCGCACGGTGGAGAAAAACTCCTTCCACCACTGGGCGCCGTGGCCGCAGCCCACAGCCACGTAATTCCACGAACGCGTGCGGAACTGGTCGATGGGCTTCGTGTCCAGCAGGCCGTTTGGACCGGCCATCCGCCGCTCCGGGCGGGAGTCCTTTCCGTGGACGTGGTAGAGAGCGTCCCGCTCCCCCAGCACCCGGGCGGCCTCGATGGGGTCGCCGCCCATCCAGAACAGGTGGGAGGGGTCCAGATTCATGCCCACCATGGGGCCAACGGCTTCCCGCAGGCGGAACAGGGTCTCCGGGTTGTACACCAGCTGCATCCCGTGGTTTTCCAGCGCGAGCTGACGGACGCCGCAGTCCTCCGCCATGCGGACCAGCTCCTTCCACTTGGGGATGGCCACCTCGTTCCACTGGTAGTCCAGAATGTCCTGGGTCTCCGGCGGCCAGCTGGTGGTGATCCAGACGGGGGTCTTGTCGCCGGGACAGCCGGCGGGCAGGCCGCTCATCATCACGATCTTCTCCACGCCCAGCAGAGCCGCCAGACGGAAGGTTTTCTCCGTCACCTCCCAGTCCTTCTGGAAGGCGAGGGGGTTGCCGGAGCAGTTCAGGGCGCACAGGGCGATATCCCGGCGGCGAAGCTGGTCCATCCAGCGCTGCCGGGCCGTTTCGGAGCCAAGCAGTTCGTCCAAGTCGATGTGGGGCGCGCCGGACCAGTTGCCGGTGCCAATCTCCACGGCCTGAACGCCCTGCGCCACGCAGAAATCCAGCATGGCCGCAAAGGGCATATCCAGTGTGCAGGTTTTGATAGAAAGCCGCATAAGGGACCTCCTTGGTCATTGATCTTTTTAGGGGCCGCCGCGGGGCGGCCCGTGAAAATCGTCTTTTTTCGCGGGGCGTTGAGGGGCGCTATTCCCTGGTGAACCACAGGTCCAGATCCACAGGACCCTCGATGCCGTCCACAACGCCGCTCTCGCTGTACTGCCAGAGGGTCACGCCCCGGTCCAGCGCCGGGACGGGGCCGTAGCTGGCCAACCAGACCGGCAGGTGCGCCAGCTCCTCCATGCCGTACATGCTTCCGGCCCAGTGGAGGTTCATGTAGACCACCGGCTCGTAGCCCGCCTGACGGATCACGTCGCAGAAGGCGAGGGCGTTCTGGGTGGCCTGTTCACCGGTGAGATCGTCGGTCCGGGCCTCGTCCGCCGTGTAAAATTCCAGATCATAGGCGATGGGGCCGCTGACGTTCGTCCCCCGGAGCCGCTCCACCACGAATCGGGCTTCCTCGGCGGCTTCCTCCTCCGTGACGGCCTGAGAGTAGAAGTAAACGCCCACCGTCAGCCCCGCTTTGGCGGCGTCGGCGGCGTTCTGGGCGAAGGTGTTATCCTCCACCAAAGCCCCGGTGCCGTAGCCCCGGAAGCCCACCCGCAGCATGGCGAAGTCCGCTCCGGCGGCTTTCACGGCGGGCCAGTCCACGACACCTTGATAGCTGGAAACGTCCACCCCGGCATAGGCGGTGACGCCGGGTGCGTCATATTGGTAAAACGGCTCTCCGCAGGTCAGGTATTCCTCGCTGACGGCGACGCCCGGCCCCGGCGCGGTATGAGCCCGCCATTCCAGAATACCCCAGATCCCAAGGCCCGCCAATACCAGCGCCGCCAGCAGCCAGCCACGGCGGTTGGGCGCGGCCCGCTTGCCGCCTTTCTTTTTTTCTTCCATATGTGTTCTCCCTCCAGCGTGTCGAAAAATTCTTTTCTCCCCGCCGAGTTAGTTTTCAGAACTTTATAAAAGTTCTGAAAACTAAGGATTTTAATGGCGCAGGACACCCTTCTTGGGTTTCCCGCGCACACCCTTCACCCGCAAGGGGTATGCAGCATCCGTAAAGCGGCAGAGCCGCTAACGGCTGCCCTACCTTACCGTTGCGGAGAAATTGCTGCTTTATCGACAGCATCCCCCTCTTATCTGCTCATAGACTACCACCGGCGGCGCTGCCTTTGGTGAACAAAGTCTGAACTTGCCGCAAAAAGGGGAGGGGACGGCTCAGGTTTCCTGCGTCAGCATCCGCAGGGCGAACAGGGTGTGGAGCGCCGCGCCGGTGGGGAGCACGTCCTCATTGAACACCACCGCCTCGTTGTGCATGGGCTTGCCGTAGCGGGGGTCCTCCTGCGGCGTTCCGGCTCCCAGCAGCAGGTAGGCGCAGGGCAGCTCATAGGTGAAGGAGGCGAAGTCCTCGGAGCCCATGCCGCCCTGATCCAGACGGTACACCCGCTCCTTGCCAGCCAGCTCCTCCGCCCAGCCCGCGACCCGGTCCATCAGGGCGGGCTCGTTCACCAGCGGCGGCGCGGAGGCGATCTCCTCCAGATGGGCGCTGCCCCGGAAGGCCGCCGCCGTGTTTTCCGCGATGGCCCGGATGCGCTCCATGATCCGGGCGCTGAGCTCCCGGTCAAAGGTGCGGATGGTGCCCTCCAGCACGGCCTCCTCCGGGATGATATTGGGGGCCTGTCCCCCCTGGAACCGGCCCACCGTCACCACGGCAGGCTCCTTGGCGGAGATCTCCCGTGCGGTCAGCTCTTGCAGGGAGAGGTAGATGTGGGCGGCGATGTTGATGGGGTCCACGCCGGTCTCCGGCATGGCCCCGTGGCAGCCGGTGCCCCGAACGGAGACCCGGAACAGGGTGCAGCCCGCCATGAACGTCCCCCGGCCGCAGAGCACCATGCCGGAGGGGGTGCCGGAGTTGACGTGGAGGGCCAGCGCCGCCTTGGGCGTCGGCGCATCCTTCAGGACCCCGGCCGCCAGCATGGACTTGGCCCCGGTGAAGCCCTCCTCATCCGGCTGGAACACCAGCCGCACCGTGCCCTTCAAGTCCGCCTGGTGCCGCTTGAGTAAAGCGGCGGCGCCTAACAGCATGGCGGCGTGCATATCGTGGCCGCAGGCGTGCATGGCGCCGTTTTCCGACTGAAAATCCAGTCCCGTGGCCTCCCGGACCCGGAGCGCGTCCATGTCCGCCCGGAGCAGCACGCACCGGCCGGTATCCTCACCGGTGATGTCCGCCACCACGCCCCCGGCCAGCGGGCGGGGAGCGTATCCCAGCGCCGTCAGCCGTTCCGTCACATAGGCGGCGGTGCGGGGCAGGGAGGGGCCTACCTCCGGGTCCCGGTGCAGGGTCCGGCGATCCGTCAGAAGCTGGAGCTTCAGGGCTTCCGCCTCTGCCAGCAGAGCTTTGGTATCCATGGTCATAGCACGTCATCCTTCCTTTGAACTGCGCCGTTTCCGGCAAGCTTACAATACGGTTATTATACCGCAGGGAAGGGCGTTGTCAAACTCGGGCATTGTGAAAAATCGCGGTTTGTGGTAAATTAAGTTTACAAAACAACGGAAAGAGGAATACACATGAAGGATTTCCGGCAGGAATTATATGAAAACGGCTACTTTCGGCAGGAGGAGCTGTGCTTTGCCGACTGCGACCGGTATCAGCGGGCAAGGGTCTCCGGCCTTTTGAACAAGGCGGCTGCCTACGCGGGGTATGACTACAACGCCCGGGGCCTGACCCATGACGTGCTGTTTGAAATGGGGGAGGTATTCCTGCTCTCACGGCTGGCCATGCGCATCCACCGGATCCCCATGGCGGGGGATGTGCTGGACATCGCCACCTACGAAAACGGGGTCAAGGGCGCGCACATGCAGCGGGTCTACGAGATGAAGGATCAGACCGGTGAGGTGCGGGTGTCGGTGAAAAGCGACTGGATCCTGGTGAACCCCGCCACCCGGAAGATCATGCGGCCCTCCGCCTTTACCGCCAAGCCCATACAGACCTGCGGCCGGGTCATCGACTGCCCGGACCCGAAAAAGCTCCTGCTGCCCCACGAGGGGGTGGAGGAACTGGGGACCCGGCAGGTGGTCTGGTCCGATCTGGACGGCAACGGCCACCTTTACAGCGCCAACTACGGCGACATTATCTGGGACTACCTGCCCTGTGACTTACAGGAGCGGACGCCCCGGGAATTCTACATCAATTACAACCACGAGGCCACCCTTGGCGAAACGCTGCGTCTGGTGGGCTTCCGGAACGGGGACGGCAGCTATCTCATGGAGGCCCTCGGCCCGGACGCCGCCTGCTTCACCGCCCTGTGCGTGTTTTAATTCGGAATCCTTATTGTGCGTACAAATGTTTCTGCCAGAAACGCAAATTGTTCTTGCATTTTGCGGCGATACCCGATATCATGTTATTATAATAAGTAATACCATTGGGGCGTCTGCACCGCAAAGGTGATGTCAAGCGGGCCTGCCGCCCCTCTCTTACAAGTGAATAGGCGCTGGGGGTGCGGTGCGGAAACCGGCGCACCCCCTGTTCAAACTGCGGTCAGCCCTCTGAGGGCTGTGTCGGAATCGGGAGGAACGAACGAGCGGAGAAGCGATCGGCTGCGGAAGAAAGGAGAGGCGCATGAAGAATCTGAAAAAGCTGACGATCCTGCACTCGAACGATATGCATGGCGATTTTCTGGCCGAACAGATCGACGAACGGCTGGTGGGCGGCGTGTCGCTGTTGTCGGGCTATGTCAATAAAGTGCGGCGGGAGGAAAAGAACGTGATCTACGCCGTGGCGGGAGATATGTTCCGCGGCAGCGTCATTGATTCGGAATATAAGGGCACCTCCACCATCGGCATCATGAATCTGGTGGGGCCGGACGTGGCCACCATCGGCAACCACGAGATCGACTATGGCCTCGCCCATCTGCTGTTTCTGGAAAAGTGCGCGGATTTCCCCATCATCAACGCCAATCTGCACATCAAATCCAACGGACGGCGGATGTTCCAGCCCTTCTGGATCGCCCATATCGACGATATGAAGATCCTGTTCATCGGTATCATCACGGAGGAGGTGCTGGCCGCCACCAAGACGGACGAGCTGATCGGGTCCTTTGTGGACATCGGGGAGGCGGCCCGGGAGGTGGGCAACATCTGCAACGCCTACAACGCCATCGACATTGATTTCACCGTGCTGCTGACCCACATCGGCTTTGAGGAGGACAAGAAGCTGGCGGCGATGCTGGACCCGGACTGGGGCGTGGACGTCATCATCGGCGGCCACAGCCACACGAAGTTAGAGGAGCCCTTCAAGGTCAACGATATTTATATCGTGCAGGCGGGCACCGGCACCGACGAGATCGGCCGGTTCGACATCATGGTGGACACCGACCTCAACGCCATCGACACCTTTACCTGGCAGATGGTCCCCATCGACGATGCCCACTGCCCCCGGGACGAGGAGGTGGAGAACTTCATCCAGCGCTACAAGAGCGCCACCTCTCAGAAGTATGACCGCATCATCACCCGCTTTTCCTGCGAGCTGACCCATCCAAAGCGCAATCAG
>SAMEA104315439__coassemble_473_pt1 | contig 16067 bp, 16 predicted proteins | sample SAMEA104315439__metabat2_high_PE_013 | metagenome-assembled genome bin SAMEA104315439 (sample SAMEA104315439) | gut metagenome | biome: Monkey gut; feature: monkey-associated habitat; material: faeces | place: China | collected 2013 | reverse complement strand
CTCGATGCTGAGGATAACGGAGGCGATGGGGCAGTTCACCGCACCGCAGAACACGGCCACAAGGCCGACGGCGGCGGCAAAGGTCGGGGGCAGGCCCAGCACGCCGCCGAACACACAGCCGAAGGTCGCACCCACGAAGAAGGAGGGCACCACCTCGCCGCCCTTGAAGCCCGCTGCCAGCGTGACCGCCGTGAAAACCAGCTTCAGCAGGAAAGCCCAGGGCACCGTCACGGTCTCCTGCTCAATGGCCCGGGTCACGACGTCCATGCCCGCGCCGTTATAGTCCGTGCCGAATACCCACGTCAGGGCGATGACGGCGAAGCCGCCGCAGATCACCCGCAGCCACGGGTTTTTGATCCGCTTCATCAGGTGTCCCGCGCCGTGCATCAGTTTGCAGAACAGGATGGACACCAGCGCGCACAGCACGCCCAGCGCCGCCACCCGGACGAACATCCCTACCGACTGATCCGGCACCGCCACGGTGAAGCGGGTAGGCTCCACCCCCAGACGGACGGACACGCCGTAGGCCACCAGCGCCGCCAGCAGGCTGGGATACAGCGCCACATGGTAGAGGACACCGATGCTGATGACCATGATGGCAAACACCGTGGCCGCCAGCGGCGTTCCGAACAGGGCGGAGAAAAACGCCGCCATGCCCGCCAGCGTAGCTACCCGGAGATCCCGGTCATCCAGCCGGAAGGTGCGGCCCATACACTGACCGATGGTGCCGCCCATCTGAAGGGCCGCACCCTCCCGTCCCGCGCTGCCGCCGCACAGGTGGGTCAGGACCGTACCGAAAAAGATGGCCGGCAGCAGCAAAATCGGCAGCCGCTTTCCCGCATGGACCGCGTCGATGATATCGTCGGTGCCCAAGCCGTCCGTCTCCGTCAGCTTGTAAAAGCTCACGATCACAAAGCCCGCCAACGGCAGGAGATACAGCACCCAGGGGTGCGTCCCCCGGAAGGCCGTCACCTCATGGACGCCGAAGTGGAACATGGTCCCGATCAATCCGCAGACCACGCCGATGGCGGACGCCGCCATGGTCCATTTCGCAAGCGTCCACCCGTAAAGGCACCACCGCCGCAGAGTGGTTTTCGTTCTTTTGTTCACTGTATGTGCTCCCTCACTTTACCGCCGCTTTTTCCGCCAACACACTGTTGAAGGGCTCTTCCAGGCTTTCCGGGTGTTTGAGATTCCGGAACAGCTCCGCGAAGAAGCGGGAATACTCAATGCCAGTGGCAATTCGCTCGTCCATGACAACGCTCATAGGCATGATCTTCTTCCGGACACCCTCCGGCGCCAGCGGGTCGGGGACGGGCCGCCCCATGCAGACGAACACGCTGGTGGTGCCAAACTCATAGCAGTGGTGGAAAATGCAAGGCGTGTTGATGGAGGCCAGATTCGTCACGAACAGGCTGGTATGGAAGGGGCTCAGTTCAATGATAGACCTGGGAAGCAGATCATGCCGATCCAAAAAGCTCGCCAGTCCAAAAACCGCCCGGGCCAGCCCCGGCACGCCGAATACGAATTTCGCAAACCGGTCGGTGTCGTTATTGTGCTGGACGTTCTGGTTCTTCTCGATGGTGGAGCGGATCTTCTCCGTCACGGTAAACACCGTGTCCTCCGGTTCCAGATACACCTTCAGAGAGGTCTCGTCCGGCGTGCCGTCCGCTCGCGTCTTCAGGATCACAAAGCTGAAGCAGAAGTGATTCCGTTTGTAGATCCGCCGGTTCATCACGAAATAGTTGATCTTTGGATTTTTCAGCACCGCGCGGTAATAGGCGGACACCAGCAGGCTCATGTGGGTCACGGTGCGCCCCTCCCGCCGCTTTGCCCGGATATAGTCCCGGATCGCGTCCTCATCCAGATTTTCTTCCGCCCAGTTCTGGGCGTCATACCGCTTTGGCATGACATAGGGAAGCGCCTGCATGATGGCAGTCAGATCCCGTACTCTCGTTCCGTCTGGTCGCATAGCCATTCCTCGTGCTTTCTCACCGTCAGCTCCAGGGCAAACGTGTCCGCTGACGGTATGGTGTCTTTATTATAGTTAAGAATCTGCAAATTTTCAAGTTAAACCGCAAAATGTGACAGACGGCTCCTCCTTACCGGTCATCCCGCCAGCCTGCCCCGGCCGTCAGCAGCCCCACTATGGCAGGGAGCAGCCAGAGGCTTCCCTCCGTGCGCCACACCAACCACGCCGTCCCGGACGCCGCCGCCAGCGCCGTGGAAATGCCCCCCCACCGGCAGCCCCATTCCGCCGTTCCGGGACCGGCCAGCCACGCCAGCAGGAGATACAGCGCCCGTCCGCCGTCCAGTGGGCGGACAGGCAGCAGATTGAAGGCGCATAGCACCCCGTTGACCCCCGCCGCCGTGGTGCACCCTATCCTGCCGAGAACCGCCGCCGCCAGCAAATTCGCCAACGGCCCCGCCAGGGCCGCCGCCAACTCCTGCCCATACCCCATGGTCCCTCGGACCTCGATCACCGCTCCCAACACGCCGACCCGCAGCCGCCGGGCCTCCCCGCCGCAGAGCCTTAAAGCCAGCAGATGCCCGAACTCGTGCCAAGCCGCCGCCCCCAGCACCGTCAGCGCCATCTGCCAGCCGCAGCAGAGGGCGAACCATCCCACCAGCAGAAAAAAGCCGCCGGAGACGGTACACTCAGGCGGTTTCCACATAATAGATCGGGTTCAGGTAGACCCCGTCCTTTTGCAGTTCGAAATGCAGATGCGGCCCGGTGGCCATACCGGTTTCTCCCACCTCCCCCAGCTTCTCTCCCTTTTTCACCGCCGCGCCGGAGGACACGGAGATCCGTCCGCAGTGAGCATACAGGGTGGCGCAGCCGTTGGCGTGGGTGACGGTGCAGTATTTTCCGTAGCTGCTGCTCTCCCCTACCGCCGTAACGGTGCCGTCGGCAAAGCAGGCGATGGCCGTACCGGTATCCGCCGCCAGATCCACGCCATAGTGAAACCGCTCCGTTCCCTCCAAGGGGTGATCCCGGTAGCCGAAATTGGAGGAAAGCACGCCCTTCACCGGCGTCTCGTGGTCGAAGCCCAGGATCGCTTGCCGCATACTGACGTTTTCCGGCAGGTCCTCATCTGAATAAAGCACAAGGTCCATCGTCTCCAGCTCCTCCGGAGCCGGGTCCTCTCCCGCAGGCGGGATCGTGTTCAACGGCTCTGCATCCCGCCAGTTCCGCAGCTCCGTCAGTGCCGCGCCGTCCGCTGTCCGGGCGGCGGTCTGCCGGGTCTCCGCGCCCTCCGGATGGAACACGGCCCGGTACACCTCGTCCGCCGCCTCCGCCGGGGTCCCATCCTTGGTAAACAGCCCACCCACAGCGGAAAATACCGCCTGCACATCGACGCTCCGGGTCATGGCTTCCGACAGCTTTTGGCTGACGCCCGCCATCCTTCCCGGCAGCAGCAGCTTCGCCGCCACCAGCAGCACGAAAATGCCGCCGCAGGTCACCAGACGGATGAGCCGCAAACGCTCCGCCGCCGACAGGGCGTCCGTTTTTCCGGACTGACGGCGTCCCACCTGACGCGCCACCGTTCTTTTTCTGCCAACCGATGCGGCTGTCCGCCGCCCTGACCGCCTTGCCGTCATCCTTCCTGCCCCCCATCGTTGAATTCTTTCAACTCTATGCGGGGATTTTCCGCAATATGCCTTGACATCCCGAACCGGATACCGTATAATGGTAAAGCTGTATCCGGGTGTAGCGCAGTTGGTAGCGCGCATGGTTCGGGTCCATGAGGCCGTGGGTTCGACTCCCGCCACTCGGACCAAACAGAGTGTCCATTGCAGAATCTGAGCATCCTGTAATGAACACTCTGCTTTTTTGTGTGGTATCCGTTTGTACCGCACTGGCTGCCGCAGGTCCTTAATTGGAAGATATTGCGGAGGCTGTCAATTACCAGCCTCCCCATATATAAACAAGAGATAAAGCAGAGGTTATATGAGAGAAAACAAAAACGGATTCACATTGATGGAAATGCTGGTTGTCATCGCGATCATCGCCATATTAGCTGCGATCATGATCCCGGTTCCGGTATATGCGTCACAACTCGAAAAGACCAAGGAAGCGGCAGACATTGCAAGTGTGCGCTCCGCTTGTGCGCGGGTTTCTATGGAGGCCATGCTCGGAAAACCGGAGGCCACCGTAACTGTCAAACTAAAGCAGACACAGGCTGACTGGCAATCGCTGGACCCCGTGGATATCAACGGCATCGTTCATCACAAAAAAGATGGTGACACGGATAATTGGAAAGGCGTTGCTACTCCAAACGGAACCTGTATCGTGTCGTATAAAGAAGGCTGCGGAATAGTTCTTAACTGGAGCGGAATCGCCGACCCATCCGGGCCTGCGTACCCGTTCAACACAAGCGTGACGGATTTCTTCCCGCTTCTATACGGTACGGACTTTTGGAAAAACGGCGAAATGAAAATCAACTCCAACTTTGAGTTTGACTCCAGATGTCCAAATTCAGCCTATGTTCCGTCCATTACCGCAGCGATTGAAAAGCTGGACAATAGCCTTTTGCAGCAGCCAGATTGCACTTGGGCCTACCTCGGCAACGGAAAAGACGGGCAGGAATCAAAGCGATATCTCTTCTGGACATCTCTGAATACAGACCAGGTCGGCGCCGGAAAGGAAATCCCCGTAATCATTCAAACCGGCAAAGGGAAATATTATGTTTCCGAAACCACGACCGGCAAACGAACCGACAAAACCGGCAAGAGTTATGTCGCCGTTTCTAAATCAATATACAGGGATAGCGATTATAAGCAGATTCTTAAAAACGGAGAAGAGTTTTCTTCATTAGAAGCAGCCTACGACGCCTATATCACAGCGTTGAATAACTCCAAGTATGATTCGGTTCGCCCGTCTTAAGACGCTTTGCTCCGGCATGACCTCTGGTTTTTGAAAAAACCAAGGCCCAAACAGAAATGTCGAATTGGCCATCAGCAGTTCCACAGCGTTCACTTTTTTAGTTTGACAGCACTATGGTTAGCGAGATATCCTGTGAGTATGCAGGCCGCATTGTTTCGGTTACTGCTTTCAGGGAATGACGATCCGAACTGCACGATCCAACAGGTCATGTGGTTCGGGTCTATCATTTCTATTGCGGATGTGCTTTGATAGGCTGGAGCGGGAGCAAGATTCCCGATTTTGTGCTTTCTTCCGCAACTACGTATAGCATAGATGATCTTGCGTTTAATACAGAAGTTACTGTATACCTGGCACAGCCAGCAAAGATTTTGTGGACGATTTGAGCAGAACAATCTGATATAATTTAGCTTATACTTAAGCATCAAAGGCGGGAGCATCGGTTAAGATGTTCCCGCCTTTGTTATGCTTTGTTCTGTTGTCCGGTTTGCCGTTTTGCTTGCCATGCGGCATATTCCCGCTGCCGTTCCCATTTCCAGGCGACGGAGGCTTCTTTCAAATCGGGGTTGGGGTCTGGGCGAGGAGGAGGATCACCACAACGGCGGCCGCAAAGCCCGCGGCAGCGGCTAAAACCGCAATGCCGGTCCGAAGCCGCTTTCCGGCGGCTCTGCACACCAGCCAGACACACGCCGTGCAAACCGCGGCTGCCAGCAGGGAGATCCCCAGCCCCTTCCACAGCCACGCAAGCTCATAGAACCCGCTCATATCAACCGTCCTCCCCTCTCCGCACAGCCTGTTTCAATTCTTCAAGGTCATGGTCATCCGGATGGGCGAGGGCGCGGTCAAAATTCCGGATCAGTCCATCCAGATTGGGGGCCGGATTGGGCTGCTGCTTCATTTTTTCGTACCGCTCCCGGACCGCCATGGGCATTTTACCCTGGCACATATAGGCGCCGATGATCGAATTGCTCTCGTCGATGCTCTCCTTTACCCGATCCAGCACCTTTTGAAAATACGCCTCGCTTTCGCCGAAGCCCGCCGTGCCAAACAGAAAAATTTTCTTGTTTTTCAGGCGTTTCAAAAGTGCAAGCGCCGCTTCATCCGCAGTTCCCTTATCTGTCCAGAAGCCAACATACAGCTTTTCGGATTCGATCGCACCGGCTTCGTCCGTGCCGAAATGATCGCACAGATCCGCCGGAAGGCTCTCCCGGATCGCCTCAGCCAGCAGCCTGGTATTTCCTGTTCTGCTGGAATAAATAATGGAGTAGCGTTCATCGTTCATAAGCGTATCCTCTCTTTACTTTGATTGTTGGGAAGATCGGGTGCGCGTCACTGTTCCGCCAGCCACCGGCAGGCGGAGACCGCAGCCAAGGTGCCGTCCGAAACCGCCGTGGTCAGCTGCCGTACCTGCTTGTGCCGACAGTCGCCTGCCGCAAAAAAGCCCGGTGTGGCTGTTTCCATCCGGTCATTGGTCAAGAGATACCCCTCTCGATCCTGTTCTGCCAGTGCCGCGGCCATTTCCGTATCAGGAACGCGGCCAAAGGCCACGAACAGCCCACTGACCGGGAGCCGCACCTCCCGTCCATCGGCATTTTTCAGCAGAAGGTGTTCCAGTTCTCCGTTGTCGGCGCAGAGATCGGTGATGACCGTATCCGTCAGGATGGTAAGATTTTCCCGTTGGGCCGCCTGTTCCACCAACGTCTGCTCCGCCCGGAAAGTATTTCTCCTGTGGATCAGCGTCACGCTGCGGCAGCGTCCGGCCAGAAACAGAGCATCCTCGAAGGCGGTATTGCCGCCGCCGGCCACCGCCACGTCCTGCCCGTCAAAGAACGGGCCATCGCACAGGGCGCAATAGCTGACGCCGCGGCCTACCAATTCTTCTTCACCGGGCAGCCCCAGCGTCCGGGGCTTTGCCCCGGCTGCATAGATCACCGCCCGGGCCGAAATCGCCCCGTCCTCCGTTTCCAGAAGGAACGTGCCGTCCGTGTTTCGTTCGATCCTCTGTACCCCGTCGAAGGCCAGCTCCGCCCCGGCCGCTTCCGCCTGGGCATACATCCGGTCTCCCAGTTCCATGCCGCTGATCGCACCAAAACCGGGATAATTCTCCACCAGCGGCGAGAGGGTGATCTGCCCGCCAAAACCGGTGCTCTCAAGTACGGTAACGGAGTGTCCAGCCCGTGCGGTATACAGGGCGGCTGTCAGTCCGGCAGGACCGCCGCCGATCACAGCAAGCTCTATCATTGGGCATACTCCCGAAGGAACGCCTTGATCTGGGCTGCACCCACATAGAGGGTGGGTTCCTCTCCCCAAGCCACCAGCGTGGGGGCCTGCCGCAAACCAAGAGCCTTTGCCTCCTCCGCATACTGGGCGGCGTCCTTTTCCTCATAGGGAACGCCCGCCTTTTGCAGCAGCGGCTTCACCGCCCGGCAGTTGGGGCAGGTGGCCGTGACAAAGAGCGTGTAACGGTCTGCTTTTCCCGAAACGGGCGCGGTCTCTTTCACTTCTTCCACCGGGCCCTCGGCGGTCGCCGCAAAAACACCGTCTGCGGCTGTCCCCGTCCGATAGGTCTTTCGATCCTTGTATTCCTGACTTTTACCGTCGTTCCAGTTCTGCACCGGGCGGTAGTAGCCGGTGATGCGGCTGTAAACCTCCGTTTTCCGTCCGCAGATGGGGCAGGTGAACTGCTCCCCGGCCAGATAGCCGTGGTCTGCGCAGACGGAATAGGTGGGAGACAGCGTATAGTATGGCAACTCGTAGTTCTCCGCGATCTTGCGGACCAGTGCCGCCGCTGCCCGCCAGTCGGGTAGCTTTTCGCCCAGGAAGGTGTGGAACACCGTGCCGCTGGTGTAGAGGGTCTGGAGCTTGTCCTGCACGTCCAGCGCGGCGAACACGTCCTCCGTGTAGCCCACAGGCAGGTGGCTGGAATTGGTGTAGTAGGGCGTCCCGCCCTCGTGGGCGGTGATGATATCGGGGTACTGTGCCTTATCGTGCTTGGCAAGGCGATAGGAGGTGGACTCGGCAGGGGTGGCCTCCAGATTGTAGAGGTCTCCATACTGCTCCTGATAGTCGCTCAACCGCTCTCGCATGTGCTTCAGCACCCGAACGGCAAAGTCCTGCGTCTCCTCATGGGTGAGGTCCTTGCGGAGCCAGTTGGCGTTCAGGCCCGCCTCATTCATGCCGACGAGACCGATGGTGGAAAAGTGATTGTCGAAGCTGCCGAGATAGCGTTTGGTGTAGGGGTACAGCCCCTCCTCCATCAGCCGCCCGATGGTGGTGCGTTTGATCTTCAGACTGCGGGCGGCTATGTCCATCATGTGATCCAGCCGGGCGAAGAAATCCGCTTCATCCTTGGCAAGATACGCAATACGGGGCAGGTTGATGGTCACGACGCCTACGGAGCCGGTAGACTCACCGCTGCCGAAGAAGCCGCCGCTCTTTTTCCGCAGCTCCCGGAGGTCCAGGCGCAGGCGGCAGCACATACTGCGCACGTCGCTGGGCTCCATGTCGGAGTTGATGTAGTTGGAGAAGTAGGGCGTTCCGTATTTGGCGGTCATCTCAAAGAGCAGCCGGTTGTTCTCCGTTTCGGACCAGTCGAAATCCTTGGTGATGGAATAGGTGGGGATAGGATACTGGAAGCCGCGGCCGTTGGCGTCGCCTTCGATCATGACCTCGATGAATGCCTTGTTGATCATGTCCATCTCCGGCTGGCAGTCGCCATAGGTAAAACTCATGGGCTTGCCGCCCACGATACAAGGCTGACCGGCCAGGTCGGCGGGCACGGTCCAGTCCAGGGTGATGTTGGAGAATGGGGCCTGTGTCCCCCAACGGCTGGGGGTGTTAACGCCATAGACAAAGCTCTCGACACAGTGCTTGACTTCATTGTAGCTGAGCTTATCCATCCGGACAAAGGGGGCAAGATAGGTGTCAAAGCTGGAAAATGCCTGAGCACCCGCCCACTCGTTCTGCATAATACCCAGGAAATTCACCATCTGGTTGCATAAAGTAGCCAGGTGCTTGGCCGGGGCGCTGGTGATCTTGCCCGTCACACCCCCCAACCCTTCCTGAATGAGCTGCTTCAGGCTCCATCCGGCGCAGTAACCGGTGAGCATAGACAGATCGTGGATATGGAGGTCCGCGTTGCGGTGGGCGTTGCCGATCTCCTCGTCATAAATTTCGCTGAGCCAGTAATTGGCTGTGATGGCGCCGGAGTTGGACAGGATCAATCCGCCCACGGAGTAGGTGACGGTGGAATTTTCCTTTACCCGCCAGTCGGACACCCGCAGATAATCGTCCACCAGCTTTTTGTAGTCCAGGATGGTAGAACTCATGTTCCGCAGCTTTTCCCGGTTCTTGCGGTAGAGAATGTAGGCCTTGGCCACTTCCGCGTAGCCGGCACGCTGAAGAACGGCCTCTACGCTGTCCTGAATGGTCTCCACATCGATCCGGCCATCCCGGATCTTATCGGCATAATCCGCCGTGACCTGCAAGGAAAGCAGGTCGATCACATCCGGAGCATAGGGAATATGGGTGGCGTCAAAGGCTTTCATAATGGCACTGGAAATACGGTTGAGACTGAATTCGGCGGCATGGCCGTCCCGCTTGATGACTTGATACATGGTCCTCTTCTCCTTTTCTCTATTGTCCACGGATCTGTGTGTTGGGAATATCAGGCAAAACGCTGTCCCGCAGCGCTTCGATCTCTTCTTTTGTCAGGGGCTTCACGCCGCTGCCCACCAGTTCGCCGGAGTCCACAAAGGGTTGGAGGAAATAGCGCTTCGCACCCTTGAGCCAACGGCCAATCCCGGCCATCTCCTCCGACGTGTGCAGCGGTGCGCAGACGGTGGTGCGGAACTCATAGTCCACGGCGCCCTCCATCAGCAGTGCGGCGCTCCGCTTCACCGGTCCCAGAAGATCCACGCCGCCGCAGGTCTCCGCATAGCGGTCCGGGCTGTTCTTGATGTCCATGGCAGCATAGTCCAGCAGTCCCTCCTGCGTCAGTGCTTCCAGCATGTCGGGGTTGGTGCCGTTGGTATCCAGCTTCACGGCAAAGCCCAGCCCCCGGATCTGCCGCAGCAGCGCCGGAAGGTCCTCGTACAAGGTCGGCTCCCCGCCGGTGACGCACACGCCGTCCAGCTTTCCTCGACGGGTCTCCAAAAAGGCCAGAAGCTCCTCCGTGGAAAGGCCGCCGGTCGCACGGTCCGGCAGGACCAGAGCGGGATTGTGGCAGAAGGGGCAGCGCAGATTGCAGCCGGGCAAAAACACCGTGCAGGCCACTTTGCCGGGGTAGTCCAGCAGCGTTACCTTTTGCAGTCCGCCGATCCGCATACGCATCTCTCCCTCCCGCTGATCGTCTCTTAGAGTTTAAGTATATAATGGTAAGCGCGTTCTGTCAACCGTGAAAACACAAGATATTGTGTCTATCGCAAAATAATAGCACTAAATAAAATTCGTCATATACAAGCTGACAGTGATTGCACGGTCTCCAGCAAATCCGCGGAACAGCAAGCAGGCACCTGAAGCAAAAACCGGGACATCCTGTTGGATATCCCGGTTTTTGTTGATCCTTCTAAAATCATGCTTGAATTAACAAAAAAGGTACAAACCTCAAAGCACGTTTATTTTTCACCGTCCGCTTTCGGTGTTCCCTTCTCCTGCCCTGCCAAATGCTTTTCCAAGGCGGACTGCCTGGCAAGGATGGCGTTTACTTTATCGTAGAGATCCTCGATCATAATTTCCGTTTTGAGATTTACCTTGTAATCGTTCTCGGCACGGCGGCGGTCCTTTTCCTCCTGCCGGTTCTGGCTCATCATAATAAGCGGCGCTTGAATGGCTGCCACGCAGGAGAGCACGAGGTTGAGCAAAATGAAGGGAAAGGGGTCGAAGGCCTATGCCGCCAGCAGTGTGTTGACCACCATCCAGAGAATCAGCACGCCGGTGAAGGAGAAAATGAACGCCCAGCTTCCCGCAAATTTTGCGATGGCGTCCGCCGCTCGCTGGCCGAGGGTGTATTTTTCCTTTTCACCTGCCAGATTTTCGGAAATTTTGCTGTCTGCCAGCAGATTCAGCACTTCGTCATCCGTCATGTCATGGCGGATATCCTTCAGGACTTCTCTCAAAAGCTTTCTGTTTTCTTTCATAAATATCATCCGTTTCTTTTTGAATCTCTGTCAAAATGCACTTATACTTCATTTTTCGGGACATGTAGGAAGAAATCCGGTCCCTTGTTCTCAAAAAGAATGAGGGACACACCCAGCAACAGGTCGGCATGGAGGGACGGGTCCTCCAAAGGAATGTCGAAATCCTCCTGCAACCTGCGGACACGGTAGAGCACCGTGTTGCGGTGGGTGAAGAGTGCGTCGCAGGTCTTTTTCAGAGAACGACAGCAAATCAGGTAATAGTAGAGCGTTTCGCAGTATTGTGTGTTCTTTTCCCGATCATGGGCGGCCAAGCGGCGTAGTTCCACGGAGATCAGACCTCCGCGCCCCTCCAGATTTTTCAACAACAGGGGTGTGCGAAGCTGCGCCACAGTGCAGACCCGCTCTCCGTGAAAGCGCTCATCCCGCATCAGCTCCAGCGCTTCCCGCGCGGTGGGATAAAGCTTGGGCAGGTCGAAAAGATTGTCCAACGGCTCGGAGATCAGGACCTTGAGGTGAAATTCCTCCGCCAGCTCAGAAAAAATGCAGGCATCTCCCTCCCGGTGCAGAAAGAGCAGTACATCGCCCTTATACAAAAACGGATGGCTGTCCGGGATCTGCGCTTCCAGGGCCTCCTTCAATCGACGCTGCCCGGCATAGACGCTGCGATAGGCCGCCAGGTCCACCAATGCGAAGGTCAGCGGGTGGAAATCCGCAAGATAGGTATTGGCAGTCTGAAGCTGGAAATACGCGGCGGAGGAAAATCCGCCGCCCAGCAGGTGCATGAGAATATCCTCTGTGGTCTCAAAGGGCTTGTCCTGCCGACTGGCCTCCACAAACAACTGCTTGGCGAGGATACGCTCCACCAACGCCCATGTCTGGGCGGAGATCTTCTCCAGATGTCCGTCCGTGTCCACACAGATGAGACAGCCAAGCTGGACGCCCGCGCTGACAAGGAGTGCAAATCGCCGGGGATATGGGCTGCCCGGCAGTTGGAGAAAGTCCGCCCGCCCTTCCGAAAGAGCCGGGCTCCTGCTGATGAACACACCGGCTTCATAGGTGATCTCGCCGCAGCTCACTGTGTTTTGAAAAAGCTCATCGGAAAATCCCGGCGGCAGGCGATACGCCGCCACATGGAAGGTATCGTCCAGCACCAGCAGCGGACAGTCCAGCAACTTGCCCGCACTCTCCGCCAGTTGTCTGAGATCATCCTGAGAGAAAAATTCCTCCAGCAGCGTCTCAGCGCCGCAGTTTTCCCACTGTGCGTCTCCCGTCGTCCTCTCCCCCTTCCTATTTGTGCTTTTAGCACAAGTCTTTCTTTTTTTATTGTACCCGCAGTTTCTTGCTTTTGCAAGAAAAAAAGATAAACTATACGGCAGAAAAAGGGAAAAAGGAAGCCGTTAATGTGATGTGCAGAAAAATGATACACATTTCAAGCGTGGCATCTGGCAAACCGATGGCCGCCGCAGGCATTGATTGCTTGTGCGATCAGAACGTACCGTCCTTTTTCCGCAATTCAATTTTGTAATTTCATCTCGAATGGAGGAATTGAGTATGGTACCCAGCATCTATGGTGAAAACATGTTCGACGATTTCTTTGACAACAGTTTCTTCGGCGGTCACAGCCCCCTGTTTGGCAAGCACGAGAGAAACCTGATGAAGACCGATATTCGCGAAACGGATGACGCCAAGGCTTACCGCTTCGCGGTGGAGCTGCCCGGCTTCCAGAAGGACGAGATCCATGTGAATGTGAAGGACGGCTACCTGACCGTCAGCGCCCAGAAGGGCTTGGACAAGGACGAGGAGGACAAGAAGGGCCGCGTTCTGCGCCAGGAGCGCTATGCCGGTGCCTGCTCCCGCAGCTTTTATGTGGGCGATGTGAAGGCCGAGGACGTGAAGGCCAAGTATGAGTCCGGTGTGCTGACCGTCCTGATCCCCAAGAAGGAGCCTAAGAAAATCGTTTCCGGCACCTCTGTCATCGTTGAATAAACAGCCTTCGGTGCGCCGTTGTGCGCCGGATGCAAAGCTGCTGAAGCAGCCCTGCGGCTTGCCGTCTGCGTATCAACAGGCGGCAAGCCATTTCATCTAAAATATATCATGGAAAATCGCCGATGAACAAATGCAGTATGCGTTGGAAAAATGCTCCAACGGCTACCGGGTCCAATGACCGTTGAGAATTCTGCATACGGGAGTGTGAGCATTTCCGCAATGTTCCGTCCCCATTCTCACGGACCGCAAAAGAAGGATGATTTCTGATGAAATCATCCTTCTTTTCATATCAGGACGGCAGCTTTAGGAATTGAAACGCTTGACAAAAAACGTAGGATATGGTGCACTATAATTATAGTCTTATCCGGTTTCCGCTAAAAGGAGGAGATGGAATCTGAAAAAGCTGCTGATCTGTTTCGTGCTTCTCTGTATCTTCCCACTGAGTTTTTCCGCGTGTTCCTCCAAGCGAAACGGCGGTTCCGACATCCCGGTGATTTTGCCGATCACGGAGGAGAACCTATGGAGTTCCAGCGCTTCTCCCTGTCAGAAAGTGGCATGTCCGCGCAGAGCTATGTCTACGAGGGCCGCAAAACGGAAACCGGCGTCCATTTAGAGCATTTTATCCGCTCGGAGTATTGGGACAACACGGTTTCCGGTAATGTGGAGAAACGGACGGTCATCCGCGCCATTGATGGGGACGACGCCCTCTATCAAAAGGTCTGCACTCTGTTCGGCGCCTGTCGCATCGACCAATGGGCGGACTTTCGCGGCGACAACCCGCCAGACGTTCTGGACGGCAGCTCCATGGGATTCACTGCGGTCCTCGCCGACGGTACGGAGATCACAGCCAGTGGGCGCAACAACTTCCCCAAAAACTACCGGACTTTCACCGATGAGCTTAACAAGCTCATCACCGCCGAGGAAATTCGCTCGACCGCCTTTACCGACGGGACCTATGAGATCACGTTGCCGGAAAGCTGGATAGGCGTTGTGACTGCGCGGTTTACGGAGTTCGGCGTAACATTTTCCGTGAATAAGGCCGATGGCGACGAAGTTATCTTCTTCATTCTCGACAACAACGGCTATGGCTATTCCGCTGATGATTACAGCGGAGCGATGGCGGTGGGGCGGCTGGTGTCCGGGGATGACGTCCGCTTCATCACAGCCCGGCCCCACTCCCCCATTTCTGCCTTTGCTGACAACATCTCTGAGAACGCCCTCGCCCTTTGGGAGCACTTCGAGGCGGATGAAGCCGCCATCATGGAAAGCTTCCGGGGTGCGAATGGGTATAAATTTTACCCAGAAGACGGCTCGACCTTGTATGAAGCGGGCGCATGGGAACTGTCGGAGCAAGCCCGGAGCCTCTGGCTGCGCCTCAACTTCGCCGGGGAGTATTCCGAGGGCATGAGCCCCGTCCAAATTCAGGGGCGGAAATACCTGCCCATGTTCCCCGCCCGGGACGGCGTCTATACCATTGCTCAGGTCCGGGAGAAATTTTTGGAGGTCTTTTCCGAGGAATTTACGGATAAAACCCTGAATACCGCCATTGCGAACAAAGATCTGCTCGAATATAACGGCAATGTCTACGCAGCGTGCAAGAAAAATAAGGGTGAGACCTCCTACAACAGTTGGGCGGATCATGTCCAGGACGATGGGGACGGGAAATTCACAGTGGTGATGGGCGTCAGCATGCCGCCGGACGGCAGCACAGTCTACGTGGAGCTACCGGTGGAGAAAAACGCGGCGGGATATTTCGTTTTTACAGATTATCCCTACTGGGACCAGTCGGAATGACCCTGCTTCTCACTTTCCTATCCTCTGTTCCAAGCCATTCAACGCTGCACGGGAAATAACAGAAAACCACAGATTACCTTCAAAGGAGTATTGCTATGAAAATGATAGATCCCGCCGCCATGTCTCGGTTTGTTGCCTTGCGGGAGGCTGCTCAGAAGATCCATCGCCTGTCTCCCCCCGTCCGCATGATGGAGCAACCACCTCACGAAAACCGGAATACCGCCTCTGTTGCTCTGGAATTTCCCACGCCTTTGGTGGTTCTCAATTCCACCATCCGACAAACCCTTTCGTCCCTGATCTGCCAGTGCGACACCATGCAGACGGATAAGACGGACATCGGCGTCTGCTTCACCTTTACCGTTTCTGAAATTTGGATCACAGATAAGTCGAAATAAAGTGTGTTTCCGGCGAGGAACAATTGGAACATGATTCGTTCCAAGCGCACTGCTTTCGTCAAAAACAGCCCAGATACCAGCGACAGAGCGAACATTACATAGCGCAAAATGCCCACCACGCTGAACGATATGGACGTTCTCCGTTTCACCGGTCAAAACCGGCAGGATCTGCGGTCATCAGGCTCAGGTCAATATATATGGCGTTGGTTTTGTCAGTCGCAGTTACCTGTGCTGCATTTCTACTATATCAGAGGGCGCTTCATTTTTTCTCATCGGCAGAAGCCGCGTTTGAACCTCGCGCCCCGTGAGTGGCTTTCAGTATACAAAAAGAAGTACCGCACCTCACGGTGCGGTACTTTTGCTTCTTAGTAGAAACGCTTCTTGTTCTTACGAGCGGCCTCAGACTTCTTGCGACGCTTCACGCTGGGGCTTTCATAATGCTCTCTCTTGCGAACCTCGGCGATAACGCCTGCCTTAGCGCAGCTACGCTTGAAACGCTTCAGTGCGCTATCGATGGATTCGCCTTCCTTGACATGAATCTCAGACATTTATATTTCCCTCCCTCCGAGACATCCGGCTTGATCCTGGATGCTTAGGGGCTACGTATAGCCTTAACTTACATCATTATAGGAAATAATCAGGAGAAAGTCAAGGTTTTTTTCTCAAATCCGAAAAAATTGATATTTTCCCGCATTTGAGCCGGTCACTTTCCCTTACTGGGGCTTTACGATCAGGTTGATCAGACGGTTCTTGACCAGAATGGTCTTGACGATCTGCATCCCCTCGGTAGCCTTCTGCACCTTATCCACCGACAGTGCGGCGGCCTTGACGGTCTCCTCGTCGCTGTCCACAGCCACGGTAACGGTGCCC
>SAMEA104315439__coassemble_442_pt1 | contig 17150 bp, 13 predicted proteins | sample SAMEA104315439__metabat2_high_PE_013 | metagenome-assembled genome bin SAMEA104315439 (sample SAMEA104315439) | gut metagenome | biome: Monkey gut; feature: monkey-associated habitat; material: faeces | place: China | collected 2013 | reverse complement strand
CCTTTTATATCGGACAGATTTCTGGAACCGTCTGATATTTTCAGCAGGTACATTCTGCCATTCCTGTGGTGCATTTTCACACATCAGCAGGCTGGTATAAACGACTTCTTTTTTTGAAGTATAGTAGCTGATCCTGCCTGTTTCTTCATTTTTCATCACATCGCCATTGAGATAAGCAGACGCCGATATGATGGATTTGCCTTCCGCCTCAGATAATTCTGGTGCAGCCTGTCCTTCCTGGCTTCCCGTTTCCGTAATTCTTCTTCCTCTTCCGGTGTCAGTTGGACTTCCCCAAAATGCGGTGGAAGGTACCTTCCCACGAAGTTAAAATAAATCTCGATCTCCTGTGTGGTCTGCTGGCTTCCTTTCCTGTCCCTCTCATGCACCAGAATCTTTTCCACGAACTCATTGAGCATATAAGTGGTCAGTTCATCAAAATTCTGGTATTTGTCCACCAGTGCAATAAATCTTTCCGCAGACCGTCTGCCATTTTCATATCCGGCTACTTCTGCTTCCAGTCCAGTGATTTCCGCTGTCAGTTCTTTCTGCTCTTTGGAATATTGCCCATCAAGGACTGCATAACGTTCATCCGGCAGTTTACCGAGGATATTATCCTCATATATCCGGCAGATCAGTTTTTCCAGTTCCTGCAGACGCTTCTTCGCTTCTGCCAGTCTGTTTTTCAGCCTCACTATCTCACTGGACTGCTGGGAACTCTGCGTTGTCTTCACTGTCTCAATGAACTCTTCCCGGTTCAGATGGGAATATTCTGCGATAGCTTTCAACAGGTCTTTTATCAGCTCCATCACAATATCCGCATTGATCCTGTGCTGTGTCGGGCAGAGTGTCCCGACCGGAACTTTGCTATATGCAGAACAGGTATATTGAGGGATCCTTTTCCCATTATTTACCCGGTGCACATACATTTTTGCCCCGCAATCGGCACAATACATCAGTCCTGTCAACGGATGTGCTTCTCCCCATCCGTCCGGATATCTGCGGACATTCTTTCGGATCCTCTGGACATTATCAAATGTTTCCTGATCAATGATCGCTTCCTGCGTGTCCTCAAATACTGTCCAGTTATCTTCGGACACATAATGGCTCTTTTTGTCCTTAAAATGCTTTCTGGTCTTGAAATTAACAGTGTGACCAAGATATTCCCGCTTTTTCAGGATCCCTGCCACCGTAGACGAACCCCACGCATAGGGATCTTTGATCTCGTCCACTCTTCCCTGCCATAATCCTGCCCCATGCTTTGCCATGTGAACTGCCGGGATCTCCACCTGATCTTCCTTTAGCTTCTTTGCAATCTGGTAAGGACCATATCCATCCATCGTCATCTGAAAGATCCTGCGGACAACCTGTGCAGCCTCTTCATCCACAATCCAGTGTTCCTTATTTTCCGGGTCTTTCAGATATCCGTATGGTGTGGTGCTTGCAACGTGCTTCCCGGAATTGCCTTTTGCCTTAAAGGTAGACCGGATCTTTTTGCTCGTGTCTTTCGCATACCACTCATTCATAATGTTTCGGAAAGGAAGAAAATCATCATCCCCATTCAGGCTGTCATGACCATCATTGATAGCAATCAGTCTGACCTGCTTCTGACGCAGCATTTCCTGAATCTGACCGACCATCAGATAATCACGACCCAACCGGCTCATATCTTTTATAATCACAGTCCCGATCTGCCCGGCTTTGATGGCATCCATCATGCTGACAAATCCCGGACGATCAAATCTTGTGCCGGATATGCCATCATCTGTAAAATGGATATATGGGGTAAGTCCATGGGATTCTGCATATTCTGAAAGCATCTGCTTCTGGTTCGATATACTGTTGCTCTCGCCCATAAGGTCATCATCATGGCTGAGACGCTCATACAATGCGGTAAGTTTCTCCTGCATCCGTTTTTCCTCCTTCCTTTCATTTTTCATTGCCTGTTTTCATTCCATATCCGTTCCTGTACCGGGTTCCGATGTTTCCGGGACGTATTTGCCAGAAAAGACACGCTGGATGCACATTCAAATCTGGTATCACTATGGACAGGCTGCTCCGTTGTCAAGGTTCGTGTAAGGATCTTCAAAAAAGTTCCTCTCACTTAACCCATCTTTCGGACGCTGTTTTACAAGGTAATAACGTAACTTTTTTAAATTTCTCTGGATTTTGTGTCGGTTTGAAAAATTCCTTACACTATATCCAGACTGGCGAAGCAAAATGTTGCCATCCTTTGAGAATGTTTTTAAAAAAGTACAATTTTGTGTTTTGGGCAAAAAATAAGCCTCAAGAGACTTTTTAATCATTTTGGAGCTCCAATTTCTTAAAAAATTATGATTAAGAAGTCTCTTCAAGCTTATAACACCGCTGGCCAATTTGTACTTTTTATACTGTTTGACCGCGAAGCAATCCGGCTTGCGCTTTTCAAGCCCGGCAAACATATAGTCCACCGCGTTCATAAAGTCCTCGTCATCCTCCTTGACCTCCATGCCGGAAATCATATCCACAAGAGTATTCATGTTCCGATCCTCGGCAGGCCCCTCGAAAATGATGTAGGCAATCAGGGCGCAGTATAAAAGCGTTTCCGATTTCGTCCAGAATGGATCGCCTTCCTTGCCTTCGCCCTTTGTGTTGGAAATCAGGGCATCCACGAATTTCAGAATATCGGCCTCGTTGCGGATATACGCCAGCGGGTTATAGTGCATGGATTTTGAAAAATCTATGCTGTTGAATACCTTGATTTTGTACCCGCGTTTTTGCAGGAAAGCTCCGACCTGTCCCAGCACACCGCCTTTGGGATCGACCACCACATAAGAGGAATGAGCCTGTAAAAGCTGGGGCGTGAGCCAGAAGCGGGTTTTGCCGGAGCCGGACGAGCCGATAATGCAGCAATTCAGGTTTCGGGCATTTGCGGGGATTTTCGGGCGGGTGTTCATCGTGAGAAACTCCGTCCCGGTCAAAATCACGTTGTTTTCAAACTTCGGATCGACAAACGGTTTGATGTCTTTTTCCGTTCCCCATCGAGCGCTGCCGTATTCTGCATCCCGCCGAAACTTCTTAGCGTTCTTGCTTTTGGATTCCTCCTTTATAATTTTTTGTTGAGAGCTGCAAGCAAAAAGCTCCCGCCGAAAAAGTGGGAGCAGTATCCATATTGCAAATTTAGAACCTCATGATAGAATAGAAGCATCAGGAGGTGAGCCAATGCCGTTGGTGAAATACAGGATCTACGAACTGTCCGCCAGAGCCGTGATCAGCTACGGAAGGCAGCAGGAGTGTGCATACGCCTTCCAGCTCAGCGCCGCCGAGACAGAAAAATGCAAATCACTTTCCGCACCTCACGAGCAGGACGATAACGCACTGTTCTATCAGATCATGTGCGTGCTGCACGGCGATGCCTTCACCGGAAGACCCGGTGGGCAGCTGCTGACTGACCTCTCGGACATCATTTTCTATATGGACTTCTCCGGCATATTCGACCGGAGCGGTGCCAGAAAGAAATACCGGATCCGGCAGGAAAAAGCGAAGGCCCTGTTCCGTCCCGAGGGCGTGAGCCTTGATTTTGGCTCCGGCCCGCATCGCTATCTTGCCTTTGAGCGTTCGGGCAGCATGAGCCGGCAGGCGCGGCTGTCCTTCATCCGGGAGGATTTTTACGACGCCGTGCGCCGACGCATCATGATGGATATGACCCTCGGTGACTGCCAACTCAGCAAGCTCTACGCCTACAATGGGCTGATGCTGTCCAGCGGCATCCGCATTGACGGCATCGGCATTGACCGGCCCCACCGGGTGGTGGTCATCGACAATCCTACGCGCACAGAGCGGAATGTCAGCGTCATCACCGTAGAGGACGACGGAACGCAGAGCAGTACCCGCAAATATCACCGGATGGAGAAAAAAGAGGACATCGAAATCACCTGCTTCGACGGCGAGGGGCTGATCTCAAAAGAATATGCCCGCGTCGTGGACGAGAAGCTGTGCGGGAAGAAAGTCCACACCTCATTCCAGATCCGTATGCCCTATGTCAAGGGTATGCTGCACGAGGCGGACTTCAAAGACTCCCTGACCCTCTGCGGGACGGACACCATCACCGATCTGTGGGGCATGGAGCATTCCGTCCGGGATGTGGACGTCATCCTCACCAAGAGCATGTTCAAGGGATACGGCTGGCTCACTGCCAGTGGCATGAACTGGGAGGACTATTGGGCAGTGTTCCGCAAGTACCGCCATGCGCTGTACACCACAAATGTGAGCAAGGAGAAACCGGAACAGACCACCGAGTTGAACTATCAGTTTCTGACCACCGTTTCCATTCAGGGCGACGAGTTCCGCCCTGCCGATCTGCCGGACGGCTGGGACCACAGCCCGGAGACAGACGAGCGAAATTGGCTCACCAAGCAGACGGAACTGGCGTATTACAATTTCTGCGCCGATGAATCGTTTCGGCAGAATTACTTTCTGGAGAAGTTTGAGCGGGTCAGCTGGTGGGAACGGCATCAGGGCAAAGACCAGATCCTTGCCGCCGTGCTGAAAAAGAATCCGCGTTTCATCAACGAACCGGTCTATGCCAGGCGGCTGGAGGACGAAGCCGATAAAATCGTGGAGCAGTACGCCGTTGGCCGCCTGATCGTGGCGGGAGACAACCGTTATCTTTCCGGTGATCTTCTGGACTTTCTGGCATTTCTGCTCCCGACTGTTCCGCCGCGCAAACGCAGGCAACGGATGTTTTACAGCACCGTCATGACCGACCACTTCCCGGAGAGTTCCTTCTATGCACCCCAGGCGGCCTATGCCCATGACGACGCCTGCACGCTGCTACGCAATCCGCACATTGCCCGCAACGAGGAGCTACAGCTTTCCTTCTACGACGCGAAGGAAGAGAGAAAGCAGATGCGGCATTACTATTTCGGGCACCTGACGGATGTGGTGATGGTGGATTCCAATATGCTGGCTGCGGAGCGGCTGGGCGGCGCTGACTACGACGGCGATATGATCAAGACCATATCTGATCCGATCCTGAATGCCTGCGTCCGCCGCAACTACAACCTCTACCGCTACGAGAAACACAAATCCCTCACCAACACAGAGAATATTCCTCTGCTGATGATCCCTACGGCCCAGCCTCAGATCCGCAATGCCGACGACTGGGAGGCACGGTTTGAGACCGTTCGCAGCACCTTCTCCTCCCGCGTCGGTCAGATCTGCAATGCCGCGCTGGATCGCAGCATTATCGCCTACAACGAAAATTCCGACGCCGAGGAGCGGGCGCGCTGCCGGGAGGAGACGGAAACATTAGCCATCCTTACCGGGCTGGAGATCGACTCGGCTAAGAGTGGCATCCGCCCCGATCTGGATGAGTACCTGACCCACAAGACCGTCAAGCGCAGTGCCTTCCTCAAATATAAGACGCTGGTAGAGGAGGCGGAGACCCGGCGCGCCTGGTACGAGCCTACCCATGCGGCCAAGGTAAAGGCGTTTTTCAAAAAGGTGGATTGGGACGAGGTGGACCCCAATGTGGAGCGCCTGCCGTATCTGGCACAGCAGCTGAAAAAGAACACGCCGCGCATCAAGGCAAAGCCCGCCAAGGACGAAGAATTGTTTTCCTTCGCTCGGCAGCCGGACTGGAAGGAACAGCTAAACTCCGATAAGCTGGCGGCAGTGGATGCGCTGCTGCGGGATTACGATGCCTGCCTCTCCCGCATCCGGGCCTGCCGCGTTCCGTTGAAGGAGAAAAAGCGGAAGAGCGATGTGGAGCGCATTCTATATGCCAGAGGGCAGGAGGATGCATACGATCCTGACGAGCTGTACGCTCTGTTCGGCAGCCTGCCGCCGGAAAAGGTGTCCGCCCTGCTGTATGCCATGCGGGAGCAGGCCTGGCACCTCATGGACGAGGATGCACGGGAGCGTTTCCTGCGGGAATGGCTGCCGGAGTTTGAGGATATTTACGATCTGCTGACCGATTTCCGCTTCGGTGGCTACCGCATCCTGGGAGACATTGTCTGTGATATGGAGGACGAGAACACCGGCAGGGAGAAAAAGCAGCTGTTCCGTGAAAGCGACTCGGAAGCCTTCTCCGCCATGATGAGAGCCTTCGCGGACAAGTCCGCCTCCCGGAGCTACCGTGACGCGGTGACGCCCAAGTGCCGGGAGCTGCTGACCGCGATTGTAAGACCGGCTCTGGCCGTGCGCTATGTGGTGGCCCTCGGCAGACGCGACCTGCTGTGGGAGCTGCTGCCGGAGTATATCGAGAAAAATGTTCTGGAGGTGCGGGATGATTAACGAATGGGTAGAATTCTGCGCATATACCAGAACGGTTTCCTATACCGCCAGCAAGAAGAGCGATACGACATGGCTGGGCCGGTTCACATTTGCCACGATCCTGGAGTTTGAGGGGATGGCGCGGATTTTGACTGTTCTGGCTCGCGGATACCTGTTCCACAGCAAAGATGGAGCAGTCATTTCGGGTGATCCGCATGACCGGGTCGACCATGCCCGCCGTGCGCTCTGCGCCTGGTGCAGTGTGCCAGAGGACGGAAAGCGTGTGCAGGACAAGGAGTGGCAGTTCCAGACGGATTTTTCGGAGCTGCATACGGAGTTCCCGGAGTTGGTGGATGCGGATGGGGTCGGCTGGTTCCTCCGTCATGTTCTCCGCGCGGCGGACTTCATGCTGACGCACCCGGAAAAGGTGCGCAGCACCTCGCTCAAGTATGCGGAGGTCCTTCGCTCGAAGTTTGCCGCCGCATGGCGAAACAAAGTACTACAGTATCAGATCCCGATTTTTGCGTCCCAAACCAAGGGCGCCTGGACACTGCGCTTTGATGATGTCCTTGCCGATGCGTTGGAGCTGGGACCGCTGCGCAGAGAGGAGCCGGAGCTGCCGCCTGAACTGACAGAGAAAGTGAAAGCGGCGCTTCCGAAGGAAATTCCAGCCGAGGTTGTCTGTATGCTGATCCGCTATTACCTCGCCAACCGGCAGGATGATTGCGAATGGGTCGTCCTGCCGGTGGCAAGCTTTGACGCCTACTTCGGGGACACCAGCTTCAGCAAGAAGTATCTGCCCAAGATTCCTGCGGAGATCGTGGAACGGAGCAACGCTTTCGGCATCAGCCGGTATCGGATCACGGAAGAATATCTGCCATAATACACAGACAGCGGGACAAGCCTTTACGGCCTGTCCCGCTGCTTTCTCTGCCCGGATTGAGAGTGTTTTCCTTGTCTATGGCGGTGCATCCGTTGAGCCGCCGCCTATGCTCTACTCCTCGTCATCATCAGGCCACGAGGAAATCATGTGAATATCCCCGATGTCCATGTCCATCGCCATGTGATCTCCCATGCGCATCATGAGATTCCCATCGGAATCCATCGCCATGCTGTCAGAAATGCTCATGGCGAAGTCGCCGTCATCGTAGTCAAAAAATCGATTGCACACTGTACCCGCCTCCTCTATTGAAATATCTGTTATAAACCTCATTCACTGCTTCCACATACACCACAAAGGATGGGTGGTTACGATCCTGCCAAGACAGATACATGTTTTTCTTCTCAAGATACCTGTCACGAACCTCCTGCCATAATATAACATGCGAAATCACTATTAAAGTAAACGATTAGGCCAGACGTGAAGGATCTACACGAGGTTCATAAAGCGTGCAGATCTAATTTGAAAGAAACCGCAGAAAAAGGTTTGCAAATGCGAAACAGATTGCAAACAAATACAAAAGACGTATAATGGAGACAACGGATGATACTTTCTTGCTGAAACGAGGAATGTGCCGATGGAAAAGTGCAACGAGATCAAAATGGAATACGGCAGGCTGCGTCAGGAGATCCGAAACTTGCTTGCCAGCAAGCTGAGCGATGAGGAGCTGCTGCGGCATTTTATGGCGGCAGCACTAAAAATATGGAGCGGCAACGTGCTGTACGCACCCGCGTATTCTGAATTGCTGAGCGCCGTATCCGGCCAAAGCTATACCATAGAGCAGATCATGTCCGCCCTTGGCTGCTGCGGCGAGCCGGAGCGCAAACTGCGTGTTCCGCAGTTCTTTCAGGAGCTTGTCGCGCTGGACGCGGAGAGCGGCAGCAGCCATGCTTCCAATGTCCTGCGGATGCTCAACGACCTGCTGGTAGCCGCAGCGCTGATCAACGGTGACTTTACGATAGAGGAAGCAAGCTGCCTTTCCGGCATGATGCGAGACCTCGCGCAGTATGCCGCCGCGCACGGCGCGGCTGTGCAGGAGCTGCCGAATACGGATGCACAGGTGACCGAGCGAAACGAGGAGAGCTATCTTCAAAACGAAGCTTTGGCACAGACTGTGAATAATACACCGCCGCAGGAAGCGGCATCTTCCGCATCTCCCTCTCCTATGAGGTCAACATCCCGGTGAATATTACGATCCATGTGGATGCGAGGGAGGGCGGCGGTCCGATGCAGACGGAAGAGAACATTGAACTTGATGAACCGGCAGAACGGGCTGCGGTAACGTCCCCTGCCGCGGCAAAAAAGGAAGAGACCATGGAGAGCCTTCTTGCGGAGCTGGACGGACTGGTGGGACTTGAAAACGTAAAGCAGGACGTTCACAGTCTGATGAATTTCATCAAGGTGGCAAAGATCCGCGAGCAGCGCGGCATGAAGGTGCCGACCATCTCCTATCATCTGGTCTTTACCGGAAATCCCGGTACCGGCAAGACCACGGTGGCAAGACTTGTTGCAAAGCTGTACTATCATATGGGAATCCTGCCGCAGGGGCAGCTGGTGGAGACCGACCGCAGCGCACTGGTGGCAGGTTATCTTGGTCAGACCGCCATCAAGACACAGAAGGTCATCCAGCAGGCAATGGGCGGTGTTTTATTCATCGACGAAGCCTATTCTCTGGCGGGCGACACCGAGGACAGCTACGGAAAAGAGGCCATTGAGACCATCCTGAAAGCCATGGAGGATCACCGCGATGAGCTGGTGGTCATCGTGGCGGGTTACACGGAACTGATGCACAAATTCATCGAATCCAACCCCGGACTCTCCTCCCGATTCAGCAAGTATTTTGAATTCCCGGGCTATTGCGGCGAAGAGCTTCTCTCCATCTTCAACCGTTTCTGCAAGAAAAACGGATACCGTCTGGAGCCTGACGCGGAAATGCGGATCCGGGAGAAATTTGACGCGCTCTATGATGCGCGCGACGAGCATTTCGGCAACGCAAGAACCGCGCGCAACTTCTTTGAAAAGGCGATCAACGCACAGGCAAACCGAATCGCCACGAAGTCTCAAATTATGGACGCGGATCTTGAAAACCTGACGGAAGCGGATATCCTTGCGGCGATCGGAGGTGGCGTGTAATGCGGATGCAATCCTTCGGCGACTGGCTCATCCGCGAGGTCGCAGCCAGCCGCATGGCGCTGATCTCAGCCTATGAAAAGAGAGACCACCTGCTCTATGTGGAAGCACCTTCTCTCCGTAAGCGGTATATGGATGCCATCGGCACGGTGGAGGAAGGCGTCCTTCAGGCGGAACTGGAGGCAGCGCTGCTCCGACGGAAGGCGGAGCTGATCCAAATCGCGCTGAACCGGCGGGAGCCGGTGGATCTCGCGGCGATCGAGGCGCAGCTGGAAATGGAAAAGGAAGAGAAGATTGCTTCGATGGAGCAGGCAGATCTGACGCTCAACGAACTTCCGCAGCTCACGGAAGAACAGGCCGAAACGCTGCAAAGCCAGTATCGCGAGATCATTCGGAACTTCCAGCCTGCGATGAATCCGGACATCTCGGATGTGCAGCGGGAACTCTATCAAAAGGCGCTGGAGGCTTACAAGATGCAGGATGCGGCAGCCATGCAGCTCATTTACGATATGCTGCTCGCGCCGCTGAATATGGATGGCGTGTTTCTTCCTTCATCCGTGCAGCAGAATGACGCCGCCGAGAAACAGCGGGAGTTGTTCCGCTCCGTGGCGGAGGGTCTCGCAACAGACTATACGCTGGCAAAGGAGCTGTACAGTTGCTTTGCGCCCCGCGAGGAAGACCATGTCATACACAACGCCTTACAGTCCTACGAATCGCAGAGGGAGACAGTCCTCGCTGAGATCGACGCCATCCGCAGGGGCTTCCCCTTTAACGCGCAGGCAACGCTGAGCGATCCCGCCAAAACAAAGGAATATCTGATGGAACTGCAAATCAGAATCAAACGCTGCGAAGAAGAACGATCTGAGCTGGAACGAAAGATCACGGAACTGATGGGGAGGCAGACACATGGCTGAGATACAGTTGCAGCAGCAGGGACAGAGCCTGCGCACCGGCTTTTTCGATAGAGATGCATTCCAGCGCAAGGCGCGGACGATCCTCGTGTTGAAAACGGCTGTTGCCGGAATGTATTTTCATCTGGATGCGCAGGAAGACGGTCAGGAGATTCTGAAGTCGCTGACGCCGGGGACAGAGCTGCGGCTCTTCCGGGATACCAACAACGAGCATGACAAATGGGCGATCTCCGTCTACACGCCGGACGATCGAGAGATCGGGTATGTGTCCCGTTTCAAAAATGAAACGATCGCGCGCCTGATGGACTGCGGAAAGGTGTTTCACGCCTATGTAGACGAGCTGCCGCCGCCCCCGAAGGACGCAACAGAAGCCCGCCGCACAAGGGCTGTGACAGAGGATTACCGCGTGCCCTTCTCCATCTATATGGAAGAGTGAGGCGAGGTGAGGCGCAAGCGCTCACAAGTAAAACCCGATCATTGGAGTATTCAATCTTGTTTTTGAGAAAGGAATGGAGACACAGGCAAATGAACACCGCACTGAACAAGAAATTCTTTTCCTATGTCATTCCGTCCATCCTCGCATTCGCATTGTCGGGGGTTTACACCATTGTCGATGGGTTCTTTATCGGGCAAAGCCTTGGCGATACAGGACTGACCGCCATCACATTGGGCTATCCGATTTCCGCGCTGATCGGAGCGGTCGGTACGGGTCTTGGCCTGTCGGGAGCGATTCGCTTTACGATCCTGAACGCGCAGGGGGAAACTCAAAAGCGTCAGGAGTGCTTTTCCGGGACAACACTGCTGATGCTGCTGACTGCCGGTTTATTGACGGCGATTCTGTTTGCTTTTGCCCAGCCGATTCTTCATCTGTTGGGAGCAAGAGGCAATATGCTCACGCTCTGTGTCGCGTATGCCCGGGTAATCGCGTTGGGCGCTGTCTTTCAGCTTTTGGCAACCGGCTTCGTCCCGTTTATCCGCAATATGGGCGGCGCGACCGTTGCCATGATCGCCATGACCCTCGGCTTTGCAACGAATATCGCTTTGGACTATGTTTTCGTGTGGGCCCTGAACTGGGGAATGGCCGGCGCTGCATGGGCGACCATTATCGGACAGGCCGTGACTATGATCGTGGCAGCCATTTTCTTTCTTGCGAAAAAGAGCCGCTTTTATCTGCTGGAACCTCGGGAGCTATACAGGCTTTGGAAGAATGTCCTGATTGTCGCGATCTCGCCCTTTGGATTGACCTTTTCTTCCATCATCACGATGCTTCTCATAAATCGCTTTCTGCTTCTGTACGGAAACGAACAGGCAGTCGCCGTTTACGGCTGCATCGGCTATATTACCGCGATCCTCTATCTGCTGCTGCAGGGGGTAGGCGACGGCAGTCAGCCGCTGATCAGCCAATATTACGGAAAGGATGACCAATCTTCCGTTCAGGCCACCCGAAAGCTGGCATACCTGACCGCAGCTGTGATCACAGCAGTCTGCATGATCGGCGTCTATCTTACGAGAGCAAAGGTCGGCCCGCTGTTTGGCGCTTCAGCAGAGGCAAATGCCGGGGTCATCCGGTATCTTCCGCTTTTCCTCGCAACGCTGCTGTTTCTGGCGTTTGTCCGTATTACGACATCCTACTTCTACGCAACGGAAAAGAATGGACTTTCCTACCTTCTCGTGTATGCCGAGCCGGTCTGTACGCTGCTGATGCTTCTGATCCTGCCGCCAATGCTGAAACTGACCGGTGTCTGGCTTGCCACGCCGGTCGCGCAGGTCATCACCTTTGTGATCGCATGGGCCGCCAAGCGGCGTGTGGACGCGAACATTTAGAATGACACTATGGGCAGGGTCGAAAAGCGGTACTTATGAGGGTAATTTGATCACACGGAGGAAGTTTTGCATGAATATCACCGTCTATCTTGGTGCAAATGAAGGAAATGACCCGACCTTACGGAAAGCGGTCGAGGAACTGGGCGCATGGATTGGAAGCAGTGGGAATGCGCTGGTCTATGGTGGATCCAAATCCGGGCTGATGGGTGCGATCGCGGATAGCGTTCTACGATCCGGCGGCGAAGTCACGGGCGTCGAGCCGCAGTTTTTTATCGAAAATGGATTTCAGCATGAGGGCCTGACTCGCCTGATCGTGACCGAGGATATGTCGGAGCGCAAGAATAAAATGATCGAGCTAGGTGATGCCTTCATCGCCTTCCCCGGCGGCACGGGAACATTGGAGGAAATTGCAGAGGTCATGTCAAAGGTGTCCTTGAAGCACCTGAGTGCGCCGTGCATCCTCTATAACCTGGACGGTTACTATAACGACCTGAAGGCGCTTTTGCTTCGCATGGTCGAAAAGGGGCTGTCTTCCAAAGAGCGGCAAGCCGGCATCTATTTTGCCGAGGATCTTGACGAGATCAAGCAAATCTTACGATCTGCATAACGCCCGGTTTGATTGAGAGGGTACCGCAAAATATCTGCGGAGAAACAGGCAAATGGAGAGGAGAGCGCCAGCCAAACCCTTCAGGGAGGCCCTCGCAAATTACCCGCAACACAAAGAAAAATTAGAACGCCTTCCAAGGAAATACGATGCAGTCTTTGCACGGTATCCGTACAAGAGAGGAAAGTATCTTCTGGAGGAAGAAGATTTCTTTCAGGAGCTTGTTCTCCATTGCAAAGAGGCCGATCTTTTATCCAGAGGTGCATTTTTAGAACGAGTCTACAAGAGAATTAACGCTGATCTCCGTGAGCAAACGCGGAAAGCATACCGGCTCTATAATCCACACTGCAACCTGTATCTGGACAAATGCTACGGCGAGAGCAAACGTCCACTTGGTGAGTGGATGGATCTCAGCAAATACAGGAAACAACAAAGTTAACGGCGGGCTCAAACAATGTGTCTGCCGTTAACTTTTGTCGGCTAATGTTAAAGTTTCGTATCTCTTTTGCTTCGATGGCGAATATCTTATCCGAACCTATTAGCGGCGAGGAGAGTAAAAGAATGGGGCTGTAATAGCCCCCATTCTGATTGATTATTTCTTTGTATATGTAACTGTCAATCCATCATCAGGATGAAATGTCCAAGAAACCTTATATTTATCAACAGAAACTGATTTTTATTGTAAAATAGCGGTATGTGTACGGGAATTGAGTATCACCGATAAGCATTTCCAGGAAGGCATTGACAAGGCTGGCGGCGAAAGTGCGGCACCGTCTGTTGCAGTGAAAAGAGGTACTTTTATCCCTTGCGGCGCAGGATTTGAAACCGCAGCGCAATCAGCCGGAAAAATTAACACACTTTGGTGCTTGACAAAAGTTTCCAGAGCCAATATACTGAGAATATGGTGATCATATGACTGACGGAAGTGGGTGTTACCACATGGAGTATGATCGTGAAGCCAGCCGACCGTCTGGGCAGAAAAAGCTCAGATCGGTGCGGCTTTTTCTTTTTATATGGATCATTTGATCCGTTAAAAAGGAGGTTTTTCTATTTGATCGAGGGACACATCCATTCCATTGAATCCATGGGCCTTGTGGATGGCCCCGGTATTCGCACGGTGGTGTTCTTTCAGGGCTGCCGCCTGCGCTGCCGCTACTGCCACAACCCCGACACCTGGACCATGCGCAGCGGAAAAGAGCAGATCTTCACGCCTGAACAGTTGGTGAACAAGCTTCTCCGCTTCAAACCGTATTTTGGCGATAACGGCGGCGTCACCTTTTCCGGCGGCGAGCCGCTCTTGCAAAAGGACTTTTTATGTGAGGTCCTGCGCCTGTGCAAACACGCAGGCATCCACACCTGCATCGACACCGCAGGCTGCGGCTGCGGCGGCTATGAAGAAATTCTGGCCCATACCGACCTCGTTTTGCTGGACATCAAGCACTTCTCGCTCGACGGCTACCACAGCATCACGGGACAGCCCCCCCAGGAATTTTTGCAATTCCTTTCCGCCGTGCAAAACGCCGGTACGCCTCTTTGGATCCGCCATGTGGTAGTCCCCGGCCTCACGGATTCCGATGCCCATCTGGAAGGGCTGCGTGCGTATCTGCATACGATCCACAACATTCAGCGGGTTGAACTGCTGCCCTACCACACGCTGGGTGTCAACAAGTATCATGCACTGGGTATTCCGTATTCCTTAGAGGACGTACCCGCCCTGCCGCCGGAAGCCTTGGCTGACTGGCAGCAGCGATTTGACCTCGAATTTCATATTTAATACTTAAATAAACGAATAGGAGCGTATGACTATGCCTATTGATGTAAATTGCAACGCCTGGAAGGGTTTTCATACCGGCGAGTGGCGCCACCTCGTCAACGTGCGTAATTTCATTCAGAAGAACTACACCCCCTACGCCGGTGACGAGAGTTTTCTGGCTCCGACCTCCGCGCGTACCCAGAAGGTCTGGGATAAGTCCCATGAACTGATTTTAGAGGAACTGCGCAAGGGGATCCTGGACGTGGAGACCGATGCCATCTCCGGCATCAACAACTTCGCCCCCGGCTATATCGACCGGGACAATGAGGTGATCGTCGGCTTGCAGACCGATGCTCCCCTGAAGCGCATCGTAAACCTGTATGGTGGTATGCGCATGGCCGAATCCGCTCTGGAGCAGTACGGCTACACGCTGAACCCCGAAATTGAAAAGCATTTCAGAACCTACCGCAAGACCCACAACGACGGTGTGTTCGACGCCTATCCCCATCGCACCCGGGTGGCCCGTACCGTGGGCCTGCTCACCGGCCTGCCCGACGCTTACGGCCGTGGCCGCATCGTGGGCGACTACCGCCGCGTCCCCCTGTACGGCACTGATTTTCTGATTGAAGAGAAGGAAAAAGATCTGGACGCTCTGGACGGTGCCATGACCGACGAGCGTATCCGCCTGCGGGAGGAGGTGCAGATGCAGATCCGCGCTCTGCGGGAAATGGCTCTGATGGCCAAGGGCTACGGCTGTGACATCACCAAGCCCGCCGAGACCGCCCATGATGCCGTGCAGAGCCTGTACATGGCCTATCTCGCCGGAGTGAAGGAAAACAACGGCGCTGCCACCAGCCTGGGCCGCACCGCTACCTTCCTGGACATTTACATCCAGCGGGATCTGAACAACGGCACGCTGGACGAATCCGGCGCCCAGGAGTTAATCGACCAGTTCATCATCAAGCTGCGGCTGGTGCGCCATCTGCGTACACCGGAATACAATGAGCTGTTCGGCGGTGATCCCACCTGGATCACTGAATCTCTGGGCGGCATGGGCATCGACGGCCGCACCCTGGTGACCCGCAACACCTTCCGCTATCTCCACACCCTCACCAATCTGGGCACCGCCCCCGAGCCCAACCTGACCGTTCTGTGGAGCCAGAACCTCCCCGATGCCTTCAAGCGCTACTGTGCCAAAATGAGCATCGACACCGACTCTATCCAGTACGAAAATGATGACATCATGCGCCCCATGTACGGCGATGACTACTGCATCGCCTGCTGCGTGTCCGCCATGGCAGTAGGCAAGCAGATGCAGTTCTTCGGTGCCCGCGCCAACCTTGCCAAGAGCCTTCTGTACGCCATCAACGGCGGTGTGGACGAAAAGAAGGGCCTGCTGGTCATCCCCGAGATCCAGAAGGACGACGATGAGGTGCTGGACTATCCCAAGGTGCTGACGAACTACAAAAAGGTGCTCTCCTACGTTGCCGAGCTGTATGTGGACACCATCAACATCATCCACTTCATGCATGACAAATACGCCTACGAATCCAGTCAGATGGCCCTCCACGATACGTTGGTGGAGCGGCTGGCCGCCTTCGGCGTGGCGGGTCTTTCCATCGCCGCCGACTCCCTCTCCGCCATCAAGTTTGCCAAGGTGAAGCCCGTCCGCAATGAAAACGGCATTGCTGTGGATTTCGTCACCGAGGGCGACTTCCCCAAGTACGGCAATGACGATGACCGGGTGGACGATATTGCCGTGGAGATCGTTTCCTACTTCTCCGCCGAACTGAAAAAGCACGCGCTGTACCGGGGCGCTATTCATACGCTGTCCGCCCTGACCATCACCAGCAATGTGATGTACGGCAAAAAGACCGGCTCCACCCCTGACGGCCGCAAGGCGGGCGAGCCCTTCGCCCCCGGCGCCAACCCCATGCACGGCCGGGATGAGAGCGGTGCGCTGGCCAGCCTGAACTCCGTGGCCAAGATCCCCTATCGGGCCGTGTGCCAGGACGGTGTTTCCAACACCTTCTCCATCGTTCCCAACGCACTGGGCAAGACCGCCGAGGAACGCCGCAGCAATCTGGTACAGATCCTGGACGGCTATTTCGTCCAGGGTGCACATCATCTGAATGTGAACGTGATGAACCGCGAGGTCCTGCTGGACGCTATGGAGCACCCGGAAAAGTATCCTACGCTGACCATCCGCGTGTCTGGCTATGCGGTGAACTTCAACCGTCTGAGCCGCGAGCAGCAGCTGGAGGTGGTCAAGCGCACCTTCCACGAATCCATGTAAGCACCTGCGTATTCCCGAATGTTTACAGCCCGCTGTTTTCAAACAGCGGGCTGTGTTTTATCTTTTTATTTGGTGCTACGCAGCTTTTCTGACCGGTTTCTGAAGCAAAACAGTCAGAACCCCCGGCGGCTGTTGAAACAGCCGCCGGGGTCTCTTTTACGATTGCAGTCTCCTTATTCCACGCCCCGGAAACGAGCCAGGAACTCCTTCGTCTCCTGCTGCTGGGGGTCGCCAAAGACCTGTGCCGGTGTGCCCTGTTCGCAGATCACGCCCTGGTGCATAAATACCACCTGCGAGCTGACATCCCGGGCGAAGGCCATCTCGTGAGTCACCACCAGCATGGTCATGCCCTCCTGGGCCAGCGCCTGCATGACGTTCAGCACCTCGCCCACCATTTCCGGGTCCAGAGCGGAGGTAGGCTCGGAGAACAGCAGGACCTC